>Ga0123355_10000133_pt1 | contig 87070 bp, 80 predicted proteins | sample TergutEmb28metaG_3_FD_89872 | JGI IMG/M metagenome (GOLD analysis project Ga0123355, IMG submission 89872) | Embiratermes neotenicus P1 segment gut microbial communities from Petit-Saut dam, French Guiana - Emb289 P1 | ecosystem: Host-associated > Arthropoda: Insects > Digestive system > Gut ... | reverse complement strand
TATAATTCGCAACTACTGGATGAGTAACCCTGATAGATATAGCTTTCTAGTTGCACTGAATCACGTTGGAAGCTGGGAACTACCCATAGCCTACCCAACATTTGTAGAGGGCAGGGCAGCAGTAGCCTATGACGGACTTTGGGGCTATATAGATATGAATGGCTATGAGGTGATTCCGCTGCAATTTATGTATGCAGGTACATTTATAGATGGTATGGCCTTGGTTAATATAGGGGGTACACGTGTATGTACACAACCTCATACACGGCAATCTGAGCGCGACCCCATTCCTTTTATACGTAATTATTCTGCCTATGGTGGAACATGGCATTTAATTGATTTATATGGCAATATCATCGAAACATTTGAGCATGAATTTATGGCGCGGCTTAGCGCGAATTTGCTTACATTTACAGAGGATGTGAAGAAAGGTATCATTAGGATTGTCCGATAAGGCAATAGCCCATATCGAGAATATGGAGGAGGATGAAAATGGAAAACTTCAAAAACGCAATTCAAAGCCTTACAACTCTTAAAAAGGTTGACGATTACGGTATGTTCCAAATGACATACTTAGGAGATTACGGCTTTGACGAATTTTTGAAAGTCGGCGTTACGGACACACAGGACAGCTTTGCTTTTATGATGAAGCATTTATTAAAAGGGATTCCCTATAGCCCTTCAAGTGGTGTGAGCAAAGTTCCCGGTGGCGGTTGCACCACTTTTGTCACGCGCAATGAAAAGGGCGAAGTTTTGCTTTGCAGAAACTATGATTTCGCCCCTATACCTTCCCTACAGCTTTTCACTAAGCCAGATAAGGGGTATGCTTCTGTATCAACAGCAAATTTGTTGTATAGCGGATATAGTATAATTCTTGACCCGGTGGTTGGTGCGCCACATCTGCCCAGTGGCTTAAACCTTGAAAGTTTTGCAGCCCTTTATGCCCCATACTTAACAATGGACGGTATGAACGCAAAGGGTGTAGGTATTGCTTCTGTGTTTATCCCTAAGGCAGAAGCACCATTTGACCCAAACAAAGTAAAGATTGACCAAGCAAATGTTATACGTTTGGTGATAGACAAAGCCGCTAGCGTAGACGAAGCAATTGACCTTCTTGGACAATACAATATCATCTTTGAATTTGACATTTTCGTCCAGTATCATATTGCTGATGCGAGCGGGCGTTCTGTTATTGTGGGTTTTGCAGATGGTGAAATAATAATCACAGAAGTTCCCGAAGCCTATCAAGTTTGTGCTAATTTTGCGGCTTATAATCCCGAAATTCGTGCAGGGGTTTGTGAGTTTGAGCGGCATGACAAGGCAAAGGCGAAGTTGGAAGCCAATAACGGCATACTGACAGACGCACAAGCAATTGATTTAATGGCAGAAATCGGTGCTTTCAACGAAGGGCAATTTGATTTGCAATGGTCGGTGATGTATAACCTCACCACTTTAGATGGTGTTATTTTCGCTAATAGGAAAAAAGATAACTTAATAAACTTTAGCCTTACTTAATAAGCAAGGGAAATAATTACAGACAGGAGTGGAACACTACCGCACCTGCCTGTTTTACCTATATTGAAACGAAAGGGATGAACATTATGAATCTTGAGTCATTCAAATGGCTGAACAAAAGTGAATTAAATGTCGAGGGGGACAAAATAACCATTGTCGCACCTCCGACAAGTGATTTCTTTAATAATCCTGTACCTGAAAATGGGGAATATAAGGCTCCACAAAAGAACGCGCCCTTTTTCTATACAGATGTTGAAGGCGATTTTGTTATCCGAGTTATAGTGAAACCGAATTTTGAATCGGTTTACGATGCCGCTTGCATAATGGTTATGCAGGATGAAAATCTCTGGATTAAGGCTGCTTACGAAAAATCTGATTTTGATACAACCGCTGTAGTCAGCGTGGTAACTAACAAGGTATCAGACGATGCCAATGGGTGCAATTTAACGCCGGATTCCATATGGTTGCAGGTAGCGCGGGTTGGTTGTAACTTTGCTGTCCACTATTCTTTGGACGGGGAAAAATTTGATATGGTCAGACTATGTATGTTGCCAATGGAAAGCACCATTAAGGTAGGCATAGAGGCACAGTGTCCAGTTGGGCAAGGGGGAACCCGTGAATTTAGCGGGCTGTCTATTGAAAAACGGAGTATTTCCAACTTAAGGGCTGGGAAATAACCTGAACATATCCCCAAACAATCCGATTCTTGCTATACTCGTGAACTGAAAATGTTTCAGTTCACGAGTATATGCAACAAATCCTCATAATTTTGCGTTATAATAAGTACATGGCAAAGTCAAAGCAAATTTGAGAGGATGGGATAAGATAGTGAAAAAATATTTTAGAACAATTGCAATCACAGGCATAACAAGCCTAATAGCTTTATCGGCCTGTGCTACAACAGAAGCCCGGCAAAACGAAACTACCGATGCAACTGCCCTCTATACCCCAAATATCACAAACGAGTCAACCATGATTTCCAACTACGAGCCGTTATCACAGGAATCAGAATCAGGTAAATTAACAATTACCCTTGATTTTACACGGCAAACAGGCTGGGCAAGCAATCAGTTTGCTGTCTGGATTGAGGATATGGATGGCAATTATATTCAAACGCTTTACGCTACACGTTGGACAGCCGACGGAGGATTTAGGAGTCGAGACATGTCCATACCAACATGGGTAGAACGTTCTAATCTCGCCAATATGGAACAATCCGAGGTTGATATTATATCCAGCCCAACACCCCAAACTGGAACGCTTTCATACACATGGGATTTAACTGATAATGAAGGCAATGCAGTTTTATCCGGCGAATATAGATTTTTTGTAGAAGGAAGCTTGCGCTGGGGCAATCGAGTTGTTTATTCGGGCATTGTGGATATAAGCGGTAGTTCCGCCACAATTATGCCAGAAGCAGAGTTTATTTTTGAATCTGTAGATGGTCATGCGGCATTAACTGCTGATTCGCCTGAAAATAACATGATTACAGCCGTGACAGCCCATTTTGTGGCTGGAAATGCTATTCAAATGGCCAGTGCCGATGACCTCTACAGGCGTGAACAGCTTATGGAAATGGGTTTTTCCGAAACAGAACTTGATATGCTGATTGAAGCCGGAATCAGTTTGGAGAATATGCTAAACCAAATGCGTTTCGGTGGATATGTTGATGATGTTTTTAGCAATCGACCCATTGGTGCGTCGGGTAATGTTATTGAGCCAAGATATTCTGGTGGAATCTACTTTAATGATGCCGGAGTTCTCACAGTTACCGTGCTTGAGGCTGCTTTTGAAGATTATGCTTCTGCCATTGCCATTGAAGAAATGCGGGAACTTGGCATTATAGTTAGGTCAGTAGAATTCACGGAACAAGAACTTATTGCCACTATGGACGCGCTTTTTGAAATATTTGAAAGTATTCGCGAAGTTGGTGTTTCAAGTTGGGGACTGGACACAATTGCAAATAGGGTGACAGTCTGGATTGACCCTTACACTGATGAACAAAATGCTATGTTTATGGATTTAGTGATTGAGTCTTCCATTAACTCTTCAATGATTGCAATTCAATCTGCTGTCACTCCAGAAATGCGTGAGCGTCGTGCGGATTCCATTGCCTATGCAACCCAATCGCCGGGCAACCAGATTGTTCTAGTGGGTGAAGTTGAAGTCAGTCGTACTGGCATAGCTTTTTCGCTGGAAAATCGCACTGAAATGGAATTTACCTATGGCGCACCTTGGGATTTGGCGCATTATGTAGACGGCGATTGGCTTCCAATGCCGCATCTTCCAGGGGCTGGCAGTGGAATGTGGACAATGCAAGCATATACGCTACAAGGCGGTGGAATCCAACAATACCGCCAGAATTGGGAATGGTTTTTTGGCGAACTTCCGCCCGGAAGATATATGTTTATCCGGGATGGCTGGTTAGGTGACTGGGATGCGTACCAAGGACGTGTGTACGCATTGGTTGAGTTTGTAATAACAGCAGACAGCCCAGAATATCTACCACCTCAACCCGATATAGAATGGCCAACTTTCATAGAACTTGTTGGATATAGTGGCGTTACACCTAATGGTATGTCGATTGTGGTTGAGAATACTTCTGCGTATGATATTGACCATATGGCGCAAATACTGGCTATAGTTCCCGAAAGATACGCTGTATCAGATTACTGGTGGGACTGGCAATGGTATGGACTTCCTTTCTTGCCCGTAGATGGTTATTGGATAGATTACCTTATGCAGGGAGAAGGCTTTTTACCAAGTGGTGGGCAACTGGAATTTTCCTTGGATTGGACAACGATATTCGGTGAACTTTCACCGGGCGAGTATAAAATTATCCTCAGTTTGGGTGGACGCGCCCATCCGCCTCATCCGACGGGATGGGCGTTTGGCGAAACACTTGTAATCTCATTTACCATATAAATTTTTAGCAATCCCATAAGGGGCTTTGGTTTATCCAAGGCTCCTTTTTTATTCCACAATTTAGGCAATCAAACAAGGAGCCAATATTTTGTAATTTGCAAACTTGACATTATGAGAAGCTTAGATTATATTTCTCCAAATGTAAGAGGGGGAGTGGGCAATCATTAGAATATATAAGCAAATGTTGCAAAGAATATCTGGGCGTTCCATTGCTGCATTCTTAATTATGCTTGGCTTTTGTTTTTCGTTGGTTTTGGTAATGGTATTAAACAATAACCAGGTAGAGCAGATACGAATGGAACAGTTGATTGCGGAGAAAAGCAACAGAATCAACACTGTAATGCTAAGATTATTGCTTAGGACACAAATTGTTGCCTCCAATATCCAGCATAGTGGCGGTGAAGTAGAGGATTTTGCACGATTGGCTTCTACTCTTATGGACGACCCCGCTATACGAAACATACTTATTGCTCCTGACGGTGTAGTTTCTGATATTTATCCAGTAGAAGGCAATGAGGCATTGCTAGAGCTAAACTTTTTTTATCGGGACACGGTTTTAGGCAATGTGCCTTACGAGACACGATTGCTTACAGCTATAGCTAAGGAGACACGAGAATTAGTGGTGGGTGGGCCTTTTGATGCTATCCAGGGCGGGCAAATACTTGTGGGCAGGTTGGCCGTTTTCTTGAAAGATGAAAATGGCAACGAAAACTTCTGGGGTATTGTAGGAATAACCCTTGATTATTCCAAAGTCTTAAATGGTGTAGGGCTTAATGATTTGAGTATCATTGGGTTTGATTACGAGATATGGAGAGTAAATCCAGATACTAGAGAAAGACAAATTATTATGGATAGTGACCACAATCAACCCAGCAATACGAGCTATATTGAAATGCCTATATCTATCTTAAATGCTGAATGGTATTTTCGTATTTTGGCTTCAAATTCATGGTACAACTTTCCAATAGCATGGATAGCAATGATTATTGGTATACTTATGAGTATATTAGTTGCGGCCGTGGTTCAAAATGCCCATGAGTTAAAAATATTAAAAGACCAAATGGAGAAGTTATCAAATGCCGACCCTCTTACTGGCATTCATAATCGGCGTTATTTTATGGACATAGTACCCCGCAAAATGGAAAGAATAACTAGGTCTGGCGGCGAGTCTTATATTATTGTAATGGATTTGGACTATTTCAAAAGCATAAATGACCGATTTGGTCATAGTTCAGGTGATATGGTGTTAAAAGAGTTTTGTCTGCGAGTTGCAGGAACATTACGCCCCCATGATATATTCGCACGATATGGCGGAGAAGAATTTATCCTTTTTGTTTCCGAAATAAGCCAAGAATCTGTGTTAAAGCTTGCAGAACGCATACGGCTTAGTATTTCTGAGACAGAAATCGAAATGGTAAATACAAGTACAGTAGTAACCGTCAGCTTAGGTGTTGCCCCGGCGGCACCTAACAATAAATTGGAAGATGCCATCTCCTATGCGGATGAATCCCTTTATCAAGCAAAAAGTGAAAATCGCAACAAGGTAGTATTTTATGGCTTGGCAGAAGTGGTATAAAAGCTGACATAAAATGACGGAAATCTAATAGACCTCTTCTGAAATCTGCCGCAAGCAGGTTTCAGAAGAGGTCTATTAGATAGCAAAGGGGGAGTGCAGTCAATGCACTCCCCCTTTAGATGTCGTAATACTTAGTTATATAAAAGGTCGGGAGTTAGTCCCTCTCCCCTACACGATTATATTCCAGCAACTGTAATTGGTGTACTTTCAACTGAAACCAAAGTGGCTCCCCGAATTACGCTTGGTCTACCGCGACTTTCATCAAAAGCTGGTGCGGCACTTATCATCATATTCATTGCAGCTTGCACATCGCTAGGCAAAAATCCATTCCGTACATGTGGTACACGGAAAGTCCGGCTTCCTCCAAGGGATGTTCCAAAGTTTAGCAAAATATGTGTATCCATTATATTAGTTTCACCTCCTTCCATTCTGTTATATATGCTCTTGTTATACGTACTCCTGTTATACATATCCTTGTTACTCTCTAGCTTATTAAATTATTTGGCGTGTAACAACAGTCACAATCTGCCTTACGGGTTCATTTTGCAACGTAGCAATTGCAGTTGCCAATTCATGTACGCCTTCATCAGACGCATTAACACGTAACTTGTTGAATGAAAAAGACCCAGTAGCATAACGCATAACAAGCCTTCTATTGGTAGTAGTAAACTCTGGCAAATTTATCTCTCCTTTCTTCATAAATTACCTGCATAGAGGTATGATACAGAACACTAATATCAAGGCAAAATTTATGATTTAGGCAAAAACATTGATGTCAGAACGGGTAGTAACTACCAGTTCGGCCAAAGAACGTGCATTTGGTATTCCGCGTGCGGATTGCACTACACCGGAATTAATAATCGCGTCCATTGCATCAGCAATTTGGGCAGGCAAACGGCTAGAATTTGCACGTGGCACATTTATAACCATAATCTCGTTCACATCAGTAGTAAACGAAAGCCTAAAATCGTGACTGGTGTTTGGAGTCATAGATTCACCCCCTTTCTATCAAAATTTAATGTAGGTTGAATACATGGGAATTTTCGTTCTAAAACATGATTAGTTGCTTGACAATGCAGTTTCAGTCACAACGAAAATATTGTCTGCTGGTGTAGCCTGAATATGTTGCATCGCTCCAGCTATTAGTATTGCTTGCTCTGGTGTAATCGCGGCAGAAATACCACTAAATGATACACTTGATCTGCCAGCCGGATAAGTAAGCCGAATCCGCCCGATTAGTGGAGTGCTTGTCACCATATACTCCCTCCTTTCTTTTACTACTTTTCAGATGAATTATGAAAATTTGATTTTACGCGAACACCCAAAATAATTTCCATATCGACTTCTAAAGCAGTGTAGTTCTTTGAACCGCGTTGCCGCCGCTCATGAACATATAATAAACGAAAGAGAAAGTATTTGTAACAGGAACGGTTCTATGAAGTATGCAGTAGATTTATACCAAAGAGCAAAAACCGAGAGTTGGCTCCTGCCTCTCTCGGTTTTTTAGGACTTTGCAAACTGCTTTTTTGCAATATTAATCATGTTTTTCAAAGAAATGAACACGCCCTAATACACATTAACAATCACTAGAAGATGAATCCATCATTAGCACCAAGGCCAACAGCCATGCCATTTTTTCCATTTGACGCGATTTACTACGTATTGGTGGAGGCGTATTTGAAGTCGTTCCACATGCACAACTGGGTGCTTCATCTTGAACGAAATCCTGAACGAATGGAGTTTCTTGCATAAATGGAGCCTCGGTATTTTGTGGAGCAGGTGAAATAGTATGTGGGACATAAATATCCTGTGAGTAGTTGCCCCACAGATTCGGTAGTGTGGATATATCTTCATTTGAGTTCCCACTGGAGGCAGACATATCTTCAAAAACTGCAACAGCTTCAAAAGCAGGCGGACTTTCCATAAACTCTGGTGTGTTTTCAGATGCTGGAACATCACTTGACATTGTTGCAAATTGCGACATAGCGACCTCAGACATTTGCATAAGAAGATTACGCATAGATATAATCAAATTCCAGGTTGTCTGATTAACAATGCCCGTCGAAGCCATTCCAAAAATCCGCTGAAATTCCAATACTGATGATTTAGTAATTGGTTCAAAAATACCATCCACATTCATTTGAGTAATTGTGGGGTAAAATGGTGCCAATTCATTAAGAGACTGTTGAATGATTTGTACATTATTGCCCCGTGTTCCTTCCGCAAAGTTACCAGGGAAAGGCGATGCAGTGATATTAGGAAGCGTGGCATTGATTTCTGTAATTTGCTTCCAAGTTAGTGGGCCAATAATACCATCTGGTACAAGCCCAAAGAAATTCTGTAATGCAATAACAGAAGTCTGCGTAATTAATCCAAAATTCCCGTCTACTACAAGTTTGCCCGGGATTATGGGGAATACCTGTGCAATACTATTAATCATCCGTTGCATGGTACGCACGTCTTCACCCCGTGAACCTATCCGTAACAAAGTGCCAGGGTAAGGCGGTTCTAGTGGTAACTGTGGCAACTCAAGTTGCGGTGGCGTAACTAGGGGCGGTTTAGGTTTGGCACCGCTTTGCAGTAAGTTATAAACCTCTACAATTTTGTACCATGTAACTTGCCCTATCACGCCGTCCACATCCAACCCAAATAATTGTTGAAATTCTCGCACGGCTTCTTGGGTTTTGGAACCGAATATGCCATCCACTGCCAATGTTCCAATTGAAGGATGTGACTTTGCTATTGAGTTCAAATAAGTTTGCATTGTACGCACATTGTCACCCTTGGATTCCATTTCCAAAGGAGTTCCAGAAAACGGTTTAATACTAGTATCGGATTGTGGAAAAGGAGCAGTGGCTCGAATAGCCTGATACACTTCATAAAGCCTTGTCCAGGTACCTGAACGCACAACACCATCTGGTGTAAGGGCAAATCTCATTTGAAAATCTAATACCGCCGAACGGGTTGTTTCTCTAAATACACTGTCTTCCACCACAAAAGGCAAGTCATTATAAAATGATGCAATGAAATTAAGCAGGAATTGCAGTTCAACAACTTCCTCGCCACGTGCCCCTTGACTTAAATCAGTAGTAGGTGGGTTTTCTCCAATACTATAGCGTTGTCCCTCACTATCCAGTTCTGCTAAACGGCGTGCCGCTACATAAATTCGTGTGATTTCATACCATGTTATGGAACCAATAATCCCATCCGCATTCAAATTAAACAGTCGCTGAAAAGCTACTACTGTAGTTCGTGTATCAGTCTCAAATGTACCATCGGGTACAGAAATCGCTGGAATCCACCAATTGCCAGAAATGCGGTTGAGGTATAACTGCATAAGACGCACCGAACCGCCAGAAGACCCTTCTTTAAGAGCCGTACCGGGAAAAATCCCTGCATTTGCGGCACCAAAATTATTTGACTGCACAACATCAATATCCGCTGGATAATAATGCCGCAAAATCTGTAAAGACGAATATCCTTGCCGTGCTAATGCTTGGGTACCATGTTGAGACATTCCAGCACAGGTAGAAGTTGTGCCATTGCAATAAGCGGCAAAAAAAGGCTCTCTCCGTCCAGGTCTGCGGATAAAGCGATTGAAAATTTGGTCAACAATAAGCGCGACATTTTGGAAAATTTCCCGCCCATAAACAAAATATTGGTCAAACTGAATATTGTTAGTAACATCAAATTGTCGGCCACGGCTACGATACCATAATGTAAACACTCTGTTTAGGGTAAATGAAATCTGGGCGTATACATTTGCCTCTATTGCCGCCCTATCCCATGTGGGGTAAATCTCGCTACTACACACGTTTTTTATATACTCTCTGAATGGCACCCGCACATTACGGGCGGCGGCGTTGGGTGAGCCTAAATGCACAGTGATAAAATCTGGGATTATAATATCATTGGCAAATGGAACATCGCGGGGGTCAGGTGTACCCTTGGCTCTAGCACGAGCCATTTCTGCCGATGTTGCTGGCTCTGGTGATTGCCCTGCTTCTTCAAAGGTAGGAATTGCGTCATCTGGTGGACTGTTTTCCTCAGCACCTATATCCCTATCCATATCCACGCCATGTTCCCGTGGAATGTATATTTCTTGTACATTCATTTCTGGAGGACTGTTGGGAACTACAGGTTCTAAATGAATGGGCAAGATTGATGTGATGCCATCGTAAATTTGTATACCAAAAATATTAGCTTTTCCGTAACCATGTGCTTGAGGTACCTCTACATCATAGGTTTCAAAGAATTTCCCCCCAGGGTTATCCATATTATCATCAAGGTTGTCAAAAAAATCAGATATGTCTGGGGCTGACAGTTCTATTACAATACTGCTTCCGTTTTTGTCGGTTTGCAATGTATGCAATAATTCGCCGTCCTTTTTGACCAACACTTCCACAGAACTGCCGTGTAGTGCATAGTCACCTACATGTAACTGGACTTTCAAAAAGCCTTTTCCCATATCGTCACCTCTAAATTTCGCTTATACATTATATGGAGACTTTATGTAGTGTGTTACTTGGCATGTTTCAGAACACGCCCTATTATTTCTTTCTAGCGTAATAAAACGCTGTGGTAAATAAAATCTCCAGATTTCAGAAAAAATATTTTTCTAAACATGCAATAAAACATCAGCAAATTGCTTTTTTATAAGTGAAAGGTCAGACATTCCTTATCACAGTAGGAGGTGAAGCAATGAATAGGGAGCTACATGACGAACTTACACGGTTTGTCCGGCGCAAATTCGCAGGGTATCCTAATGTAGCTTCGTTGGCAGATGACATCGTGAACGATGCGTATATCAGACTTCGGTTAAGCAAAAGATACGAGCCGGAAAAAGAAAACTTTGGATATCTGTCTGTGGTGTGTATACGATTGGCATATCGAAAATTCATGGCACAAGCAACAGAATTCGGACGGGTGTATCTGGACGCTGAGGGAACATCACTGCTGGATGAAACGGACATTGCCGACGAAATTATCAGAACGGAGAATGTAAGTGCCGTGCTGGAATCGCTAAAAGTGCTACGCGATATTGAGCGAATTGTGATAACTCAACGATATTACGGTGATTTATCCTTCGCTGAAATCGCAAATGCCAATGGATTAAAACTAAACACAGTATTGTCACACCACAGAAGGGCGTTAGGCAAACTTCGCCCGCAACTTACAAAATTATTGGGATATAGAAAGGAAGAAAGTTATGAATAAAACTTTATGGAAGTTACAAAGTGCAGGAGATAGGCTATGGCTTTTGGCTAACATGAGCGCGCAACAGTCTGCTACTTCCGGGCTTAGAGGTTTGGCAGTTGTAGCAGAGGAAACCCGCACGATGGCAATTAAGATTTACGAATTGGTCGAAAAGGCATTGTTCGAGGGCGACAATATTGAGCATGAAAAAGTAGGCGATATTGCCTTTATGCTGAATATTCTAGCCCTGAACAGTGCCATAGAATCTCATAAAAACGGCTGGCAGGGCAAAGCGGCAGCTGTATGTGCTGAAGATATACGCAACTTAGCGCAAGAGGTCGCAAAACTGCTTGACGCTAATGTTGGCTGGCCTTATAACAAATCTATCCCATCACCCAAAAGCCGCATAACGTCAATTGATACAAGTCAATGTTTTATTCATTTAGATATTGGCGGGATTTCTGTTGTGGAACTTCTTGACAACGTAAAAGAAATTTGTGTAGACGTTGATAATTTAGATTCTCATGCTAATATACGCGGAATGAGTCTTCCACTTATAGATGGATTCAAAATGCTTGGCAAAACACAAGAGACGCCCACTACTTATGTTGTCTTATACACCCCTTGGGCTGAACAAAACAAGACATATGCAGTTGCCGCAAATGTAATACATCTTTTCTACAGCCCTATCGGTACCCCAGTAAATGTGCCAACCAATACACTACTAGCTGAATATGTTCGTGAGTGTTGGGAAAGCGAGAACGACAATCCTTTCCTCTTTATGGATTGGCCGAATATGGTTTGCAAATAAAAAAGCCTAAGGAATGGGCGAAAAATTTGGGAAGTTATTTTTTAGACATTCCTTAGCATGATGAAAGGATATTAATAATAAAACGCTAGCGTTCACGAAAGTGAATACTAGCGTTTTTGCTCTCGTATATATCAAAATTTTGTCCTATACTCATATTTTGTCCTGGTTGTTCATATAAGTTATATACTCGCAAACGCAAACATTTTCAATGCAAGTTGCAATGCAAACCACGAAACAATTTTATCTACCTAATATAAATAATAAATTTCGGAGGCGGGTGGCCATGTGGATTAAAGATTTTATTAATGGATTGATATATGGAGTGGCGCAAGTTGTGCCAGGGGTAAGTGGTGCTACTATTGCTGTAATAGCAGGGTTCTACGACCAATTGATTGAAACTGCAAATCATTTTACAGAAGATTATCGCAAATACCTTAGATTTTTGATACCATTTGGGTTAGGTACTGTTGGCGGGATTATTGCATTTAGCTCAATTATCCATTTTTTGCTTACGAATTTTTCTTTCCCTACCATGGCGTTTTTTATAGGGTTAATCGCGGGTATTATTCCTATTATTTATTCCAAAATAAAAGAGGATAACAAACTAGGCGTGCGAGAACTCACGCTGATTGTTATCCCGATTGTGATTCTTGTGATTATCCCCCATATAAGTAGCGATGCGGTTATTGACCCCGCAACGGCTATTGCAAATATGGAAATTTCATTTATGTTTTTCCTTTTTGTTATTGGTTTTGTAACAGCCCTTTCTTTGGTGGTGCCTGGTTTTAGCGGTTCTTTTATTTTATTGTTGGCTGGGGTTTATCATTTGGCTACATATTCGGTTTATTCCATTCGTCTGTGGGTAGAAGATATGGGGAATTTCGCACTAATACTGGATATTATCAAAGTTATGGGGCCTATGACACTTGGGCTTGTTGTTGGCGCGTTGGTAATGGCACGGTTTATAGAACGCCTAATAGAACGTCATTTTGTTACTGTTTACTCTATTGTGCTAGGACTACTCATTGGTTCGGTTTACGCTCTATTTATGGAGCCTATCGTTTTCCAAAGTGGTGTTTCCGGCCCGATTATTTTTATGGGTATTGCTTCTTTTGCCTTGGGTGGGATGTGTTCATATCTTTCTGGAAGGCAACGATTGTAATTTTGTTTTAGTGGGAACATGCCCTAATTTTGTTTTATTTTTGCCTTTTGTTTTTGTCTTTTTTGTTGGCCAATGTCTTTAACTGTTGCTCATTGGCCAATGTTTTCGATGGTTGTTCACTAGCCAATGCCCTCAATTGTTGTTCTTCGGTCAATGTCTTTAGTTGTTGCTCATCAACCAACGAATTTAACTGATGTTCATCGCTCAACGCGTTTAACTGTTGCTCGTCAAACGATTCGTTTTCTGTATAAGGGGCGGGAGCAAGCTTTGATACCGCATTTTGCATTAAGTCCAGCATGTCAATACCTGTAAGGGATTTTACCACTGTTGGAACTTCGGTTAGCATGGAAGAAGTCATTTGTGTAAGTTTTGATGTACCACCATTGCCTTGGCCAGTATCCAAAATAGTAATACCGTCAATTTTACTTACAGCAGAAGAAATAGCTTCAGCAACAGGTTTTGTAATATCGGGGAGTGCGTTTACTAGCATTTCGGCAACAATAATATCATCAAATGATGAGTAAGCCCCAGCTAACTGCATTTTGCCTTCGGCTTCTGCTATTGCCTTTTGCTTAATGACTTCAGCTTCAGCCAAACCCTGCGCCTGAATGACCTCAGCTTCTGCCATACCTTGTGCATGTATTGCCTCTGCTTTAGCTAGCGAGTTTACTAGCAGTTCGGCAACATTGCTAACTCCTTCAAAGGATTTATAAGCTTCCGCTAACTTCTTCTTACCTTCGGCTTCTGCCAATGCTTTTTGTTTAATAACTTCAGCTTCTGCTAAGCCTTGTGCTTGGACTATCCCAACTTCAGCTAGACCCTGCGCCTGAATGGCCTCTGCTTTAGCTTTACCAACGGCAGAGGCCGCTTCCGCTTCTGCAATGCCTCTTGCTTTGATTGCTGCGGCCTCAGCTTCTGCGGAAACTTGACTGGCACGTGCCACTGCTTCTGCTTCTGCTATCCCCTTTGCCCTAATTGCCGCGGCTTCAGCTTCTGCGGAAACTTGGCTAGCGCGTGCCGCCGCTTCTGCCTTTTCTATAACAGTTTTGGCATCAGCACTTGCTTGCCTTTCTTTTGCAACCGCTTCTGCTTCAGATTTTGAAATTTGTTCATATTTTTCAGCTTCTGCGTCTCGTTGTCTCTTAAATAGTTTGGCGTCTGCATCAATTTTTGTTTTGGCCGCATCAGCTTCTGCTTGCTTTTGGACTTCCGATTCTAGTTCTTGTGCTGTACGTAATGCCTTTTGCTTTGCAATTTCCGTTTGTTGTCCTTCTTCTTTCAGCTTAACGGCAGATAGTGCCTCAACAACTTCTATTTGTTTACGTTGTTTGGCCGCTTCAATTTCCAATTCAGATTCCACTACTGCTTGTTGTACTTTATTTTTTTCTATTTGGTATGCCTGTTCAGCGCGGGCACGTTTTACATCTACTAGTTCTTTATTTTCTTGAAGTTGCAAGTCTTTGTCACGTTGTGCGTCCGCTATCTTAATGGCAGCCATAACTTCCGCTTCTTCTCGTTCTTGATTGCGCTTGGCTACTTCAACTGCCGATGACCTTTCAGCCTCTGCCACAGCTATATCACGCTCAGAATTAGCCTTTGCTTCTGCAATGGCGGCGTTTTTCTTTACAATTGAGATTTTTTCTTTACCAAGGGCTTCTATGTAGCCTTCGGAATCAGCTAGGCTTTTTATTGTAAAAGCCTTGATTTCCAAGCCCATGCCTTCCCAGTCCAGTGCGGCAACTTCTTGTACGCTTGCAGCAAATTTCTCTCTATCACTATGAAGTTCCTCAACAGTTAGTCCAGACATAATTTCACGCAATTTACCCTCAAGAACCTCTAAGGTAGTGGCTTTGATATTACCTACTGTCAAGGTTAAGTTTCCGGTATTAAACTGTTCCATAGCTGCCAAAATGCTTTCCTTTGTGTTTTTTATCTTCAAAATGGTCAAAGCACTCGTTTGAACAGGCACGCCAGAAATGGTTAAGCCCTCTACTTCTGCAAGAATTTGCATATTTTCCAGTGATATATAGTCAATACGTTCAAGCATTGGAATAACGAACCCACCGCCGCCGGTTATTACACGTTTTTTCGTTCCAGTTACTACCCCAGCTCTATCTTGCGGGACTTTTTTCCAAATGGCTTTTAAGAAAAACATGACAGCAAGAAGAATACCCAATACAACCATAACAACAGTTAAAATTTCTGCAAAAGGCATAACTCTACACAACCTTTCCTATTAATTATTTTGATTTTGCTTTGATTGTGGTTAGTTTCTATTTTCTAGCTTATCAATTTCCGGCGTATCCTTTGTAAGGTCTACATTGCTTGTAATTTCCATGTTATCTGCAACGAAATACACATTGCCAGAAATTTCTACTATTTTCACTGAATCATTTCGTGAAAAGCCATTACCATGCTTGTTCTTTTCACGGGCAACGCCAGTTAGTATGTTACCGTTAAGTACAAAGCTTATGCGACCTGTTCCGCCTGCGGCTATCTTTTCTATTACCACTGCCGTCAAGCCTACAGCCTCCTTTTCAGACGGTGCTTCCGTTTCATATCTTTTTAGTGTAACGGTAAAAAGATGGTTTATTGGCTTAGCAATCAATATTCCTCCAACAGTAGCTGGAGCAAGTGCAAGCCACTGGCCTAATATATTGGTAAAAACAATGCCAAGCCCACCAAAAATAGTTATGAAAACAAGTATAAACAATGGCCTAATCGGCAGGGAGACCTCGCCTATAGAAAAATCAAGGTCAAAAGAGGCATCCATCAGTCCACCAAATACAAGCGACAAAACCACAAATGATACTCCGGCAAGAAATAGCCCCCAATACAAATTAATTAACAAACTACATCCCCTTTCCGAACTATAAAATAGACACATTTATATAATATCATAAATGTGCAAAGAATGGCATGAATCATGAAAATTTATTCTGCATCAAAAAACGCGTTTTCCTTTGTTTTTCTTTGTGAATTTCAGCTTCTGATATAAGCTTCTTGCGACGTGCCTAATCTTTTGATATACTTCTTTCAGATGCAGTATTCCTATGAAGCATTCCTTTGTTAATATTGTTAAACCCAAATTCCATTAGCCAATAGAGGTACATAATATATGATGAATATTAGTAGTATCAGAATCAAAAAAATCAGAAAAATTTCTTTTATGCTTGCAGTACTGATATTTAGCACACCCCTAACAGTTTATGGCTCTATTCCATTGACAGCACCTTCAGCCATACTTATAGACCAAAATTCTGGCAAGGTACTTTATGCCCATAACGAACATGAACGAATGTACCCTGCCGGACTTGCAAAAATGATGACTGCTTTAGTGGTGCTAGACCATCTTAACCCCGATGACGTTATAGTGGTAGGCACTGAAATCTATCAAGTTCCGCCAGGTGCCATTCGTGCAGGGCATCAATCTGGCGAACATATTACAGTGCGTAACCTTTTGCGGGGGTTGATGATTCGTAATGGTAACGATTCTGGCAATGTTTTGGCACAACATACCGTACAGACTATACGTGGACAAACTGGAATACCGTTTGTTCATGTTGAGAATATTTTCAGCGGATTAATGATTGAGAAAGCCCGGGAACTTGGTGCAAACAATACATCTTTTACAAACCCAAACGGTTTGCATCACGATAGCCTTTATACAACTGCTTATGATATGGCTTTGATTGCCCGTGCCTTTATGCAGGTGCCATTGCTACGTAATATAGTAGCTGAGTTGGAATATGTAGGAGATGGAATGGAAGGGCGGGAAGTTTATGGTGCGCGGATTCTTAACTATAACTGGGTCAACGACAATGAACTGATGATAAGCGGCAGTACCTATTATTACACATATGCAACGGGTATACGCAGGGGTTCTACTCCGCAGGCTTCAGACTGCCTAGCCGCTTCTGCAGAAAGGAATGGCGTTAGGCTTATTGCTATTATTTTTGATTCGCCAGACCCTGGACGCTGGTTGGATGCCCGTATGTTGTTTGATTATGGTTTTGACACATACAGTTACCATACCCTTTTGGAATCTGGACAGCATATACAAACTGCGTTTGTTTACAATGCTCGTCGTGGAGAAGATAATATCCTTGATGTGCGTGTTAATGAAGATTTTGCCGCATTGTTAAGCCAACGCGAACTTTCACGCATTAGGCAAGAAATTGTTTTTTATGAACGTTTTCTTGCTCCGGTTGATTTGAACGAGGAAGGCTATTATGAAAGCTATTTTGAAAATCATTTTGAGTACGCCGATATTGCTTCAACAGTATTGATTGCCCCAATAGAAGAAAATGAAGTTTTGGGAACTATCACTTTCACTTTGGATGGCAACGCACTTTTTATAGCAGAACTTCACGCTACAAGAGAAGTACCTGAACGTACCATTGATTCTGATATGGATTATATTATTGCTTGGGTACAAAATAATGTGTTTTCTTTGAGTGCATGGCCTTATTGGATTGCACTTGCAGGTACATTGTTTGGTTTTCTTGGTATGTCATTATGGATTAACGAACGGCGACGTGGTAAAAAGTCTTCTAGTTATTCTGGCACTTATAGGTAATATTTCTTTGTGATACGGGTAAAAATGGAAAGAAAGGGGTGTGCCGTGGTAAAAAGTATGACCGGATACGGACGTGGTGAACATACACGTAACGAATGGAAGTTTATTGCGGAAATAAAAGCCGTTAATCATCGATATTGCGATATTTCCATAAAAATGCCTTCTGTAATGAATCCCTTTGAAGACCGCATACGCAAACTTTTGGCACGGGACATTAAACGCGGCAAGGTAGATGTCTATGTACGCTTAGAATCCTACGGGCAACAAAATGTAAAAATCCACACCAACGTGCAAGTTGCCGAAGCCTATGCCAAAGCGTTGTATAGTTTGCAAGACAGGTATCATGTATCGGACGGGCTTTCATTGCAGTTGCTGGCCTCTCTGCCGGAAGTCTTTACAATCGACAAAAGTGTTGAACATGAAGAAGAATTAGGCTATCGAATGTGGGAGGTACTTGAGCCAGCTATAGAAAGTGCTGCCAAAAATTTCAATGATATGCGCCAGGTCGAAGGTCGGAACCTTCTTGGTGATATTTTGAGCAAGCGTAAAGATGTTTTGGAGATTATGAAAGAAATCAAGACACGCGCCCCGCTTGTTGCATTAGAACATGAGAAACGTTTGAGAGAACGTATTGCAGAGGTATTACGCCTTGCACCAGAAGCAGGGTTTGAAGAAAGAGACGAAAATCGCATTTTGCTGGAACTTGCCCTCTATGCCGACCGTATAGCAATAGATGAAGAAATCGCACGTATAGAAAGCCATATTGAACAGTTATCATATTTTTTAACCGAAAAGGACAGTGTAGGGCGTAAGTTAGACTTTTTAGTACAGGAATTGAACCGGGAAGCCAATACAATCGCTTCCAAGGCCAATGATAAGGAACTAGCAAAGTTGGTAATTGAAATGAAAAGTAAAATAGAGAAAATACGCGAGCAGGTGCAAAATGTGGAATAAGCCTATCAATATTGGTTTTGGAAATATGGTGCCTTCCGGGCGGATAGTAGCCTTGGTAGGGAACGAATCGGCACCAGTAAAACGACTTATACAAGATGCCCGTGAACGGGGATTACTGGTCGATGCCACTCAGGGACGGCGTACAAGGGCGGTTATTGTAACTGATAGTGGGCATATAATATTATCAGCCATTCAACCTGAAACTATCGCAGGAAGAATGGACTCACCACAAACACTTTCTGCTACAAACGCCACAATAGCGGGTAAATCAGCCAAGATAGATAAGGTTGATAGCCTTGACAAACTTGATAGAGTTGACAAGGAAGACAGCAAAGTTAATAAAAAAGAGGCTGACAAACCTGGTAAGGGGACTAAAAATATCAAGAATGGCAAAAGTAACAAAAGTGGTAATGATGGCAGAAGTGGCAAAGAACCTTCGGGGGAAAAAATGTCATGAGTGGGTTGCTGGTCATAATATCTGGGCCGTCTGGTTCTGGCAAGGGCACGGTAGTAAAGCAGTTGGATACCAACAATAGCTATGCCTTGTCCATTTCGGTTACAACTAGAAAAAGACGGGAAACCGAGCGCGAGGGTGTGGAATATTTTTTCTGCACTGAGGAAGAATTTATAAGAATGCGCGAAAACAATGAGCTTCTTGAACATGCCACATATGTGGGACGGTATTATGGTACACCGCGTCATTATGTTGAGGAACAGATCGCGATAGGCAAGAAGGTTGTATTGGAGATTGAAGTAAACGGAGCATTGCAGGTAAAAAGAAAATTCCCGGATGCCGTGTTAATATTTTTGATTCCACCCACCCTTGACGAACTTGCCCGGCGTTTGGCTTTCCGCAATACAGAGGATGCTATGGAGATTGAAGACCGTCTGCGCCGTGCCTTGGAAGAAATCCAGCTTATTGACCAGTATGATTATTTAGTAGTAAACAACGACATAGAAACTGTATTAACTGAAATTGATAGCATTGTATGCGCCGAATCCTTAAAACCACACCGCTGTAAAGGGCGGGTCGAACAGTTTATGTTCGGGAAAAAAGGTGAAAAAGGAGAAAAAAAAGGAGAATGAAACTTTGTTAACACCTTCGTATTCAGAATTAATGGAAACTCTCAACACAGACATGGATGACAGCAAAATAACTAGTCGTTACACAATAGTACTGGCCGTTGCCAAACGGGCGCGGGAAATAATAGACGGTTCTCAGCCGCTGACATACGCACCAACAGACCGTGCTGTCTCCATAGCCGTAAAAGAAATGGGAGAAGGCAAAATAAAAATAAATGCAGAAGCTGATATGCTGGATGGCAGTTATGAACGCATTTTGCAAACCCGTGCCAAAAACAGAAATATCACCACTGTTACCCGCGATGATTTACGTGAAGACCTTAAAGATGAGTACGAGCCGCTAACTTACGGTGATGATGATGATGGCATTGAAGATGAATTTAAGGACGGTTTTCAGGAAGCAGATGAAGAATATCTCTACGAAGATGAAAGTTCCGAATTGCTAGAGCCATTTGATGATGGGGAAGAAATTTGACGTGTTACAAAATGGGCGATATGCCCTTGTTTGTATTGAGACTTCGCATCCAGATGTAGATCGCTTATTTCACTATGCCATTCCTGATGATATTTCTTTGGAGATAGGAATGCGCGTATGTGTGCCATTTGGCAGGGGCAACAAGCCAATTAGTGGTTATGTCATTGATTTTTCTGATACCATTGATTTTCCGCCTAGCAAAATAAAGTCAATTATTTCTTTGTATGAACCCTACCCAATACTTTCACCTGAGCTTTTGACGCTTGCTCATTGGATGCGTGACAAGTACTACACCACTTTGGCGGCTTGCTTAAGTTGCATTCAGCCGCCTGGTTTGAATTCAAAGGCAAAGGCAAGACCACGGGGCGTTGCCCCACACCCCGCAAGGGATTCATCCCTTGACCCTGTTAAGAGCGTTGAGTTAACGGATGAACAGCGTAATGTGATGGATTATATTGGAGAGCGGTTGTTGAATGGGGATATACAACCGATTCTTTTGCATGGGGTTACGGGAAGCGGCAAGACAGAGGTTTATTTACGTGCCATTGCGCAAACTTTGCAGATGGGTAGGCAGGCTATTATGTTGGTGCCTGAGATTTCCCTTACCCCTCAGATGGTGGCCGCTTTTACTCAGCGATTTGGCGAGCAAGCCGCTGTTACACACAGCAGAATGACGCCCAAAGAGCGTTTTTTGCAATGGGAAAAAGCCCGGACAGGTGCAATTTCAGTAATGATAGGCCCGCGTTCGGCTGTTTTCGCGCCCTTTGATAATCTGGGCATAATCATCATAGATGAAGAACACGAACACACATACCGTTCGGAAAGCGCGCCAAAATTCGCCGCTTATGAAGTTGCAATAAAACGCGGCGAATTAAACAGCGCGCTGGTAGTGATGGGTTCTGCTACACCTAGCCTTACGGCTTATTATCGTGCAAAATCACTCCAGACGGAAGAAGAACCTAGTTTTGCTTTACTAACCATGTCCGAACGGGTTAACCGCATGTTCCCAAAGGTACATATCGTTGATATGCGCAGAGAACTGGTGACAGGCAATACATCTATTTTTAGCATGGTTTTTCAAGATGCAGTAGCAAAGACATTGGCACGTGGACAACAGGTTATACTTTTTCTTAATAGGCGTGGTCATTCTGCCTTTGTTTCATGTCGTAAATGTGGGCATGTTATGGGCTGCGATAATTGCCGTGTAAATTTTACTTATCATGCTATGGGGGAAAGCTTGCGTTGCCATTATTGCGGCAGAACGGCTCCAATACCTAAAATATGCCCAGCTTGTTTGGCTCCGCATATTCGGTATTTTGGACTAGGAACGCAGAAAATTGAAGAAGAAACGGCAAAACTTTTTCCCACCGCAAAAGCTATACGAATGGATATGGATACAACTCGTCGCAAAAATGGCCATGCAAATATTATTTCTGCTTTTCGTAAGGGTGAAGCGCAAATTTTGATAGGCACACAAATGATTGCTAAAGGGTTGGATTTCCCCAACGTAACATTGGTGGGAATTGTAGCGGCTGATATGTCACTGTTTTCCGGCGATTTCCGCGCCGGAGAACACACCTTTCAGTTGTTGACTCAAGTATCAGGACGAGCCGGGCGCGCCGAACAAAGCGGAAATGTATATATCCAAACATACAACCCTGAAAATTATGCTATTTCATTGGCACAGCGGGCGGACTATGCGGCATTCTATGCACATGAAATATCAGTGCGCCGTACAATGGGATATCCGCCTTTTTCACATGTCTTTATGGTTCTGTTTGCAGGACTGGAAGAAAAGCCATTGATTACAGCATTGCATAAATTATTGGCCATTATGCAGTACTGCAACAAAAAAGGTATGTTTGAAATGTTAGGCCCAGCCCCGGCATTTGTTTCAAAAATAAAAAAGCAGTTCCGTTGGAAACTGTTGGTCAAATGCGAGCAAGAAGAAATATTAAAGCAGTTTGTTCTTTACTGCTTGCGCAAATTAAAAGAAAACGATTCGTTAACGGGAATAACCATACACTTGACATTAGACCCGGAAACGATGGAATAGAGAGGGAATTTTGCAAATGGCACTGCTTCAGATTCGCCAGTATGGAGACGAAATTTTGAAAAAGAAAGCTAAGCCGGTAACGGTTTTTGATAGTAAACTTCATTTGTTGCTTGACGATATGTGGGATACGCTCAAAGAGCATGACGCGTTAGGATTAGCGGCACCACAAGTAGGCATATTGCGTCGGGTTGCAATTATCTTAATGGATGACGGTGAACCTTACGAGTTTATTAATCCTGTAATAGTGGAAGAAATCGGCAAGGACACTAAAAATGAAGCCTGCCTATCAATTCCGAATAAACAAGGGGATGTAGAACGCGCCGCTTCTATAAAGGTGGAAGCAGTAGATAGATTTGGTAATCCATTTACTTTGGACGCCGATGATGTATTGGCCACCGGAATTTGCCATGAAATAGACCATTTGGACGGAATTCTATTTTTAGACCGCGCCATAGCAGTACAGGACTGCACAGCAGAAGATATGCAGAATCGAAAAGCCATGAAAGAAAAGCTACGGGAAAATAGGCGGAAAAGAAAATGATTAAGAAAAACAAATAATAGTGAAAAACAGGCAAAAAATAGACAAAACGCAGATAAATGATAATACGGATAAAAGCAGTTAGCAGATGAAAGGACAAATTAATAGATATGCTAAAGATACTGTTTATGGGTACGCCGGATTTCGCCGTACCCATTTTGAAAAGTTTGGCAAAAGTAAAAAATACTGAAATAAATGAGGAAAGTGCAGGTTATCATGAAGTAGTGGCTGTAGTAACGCAACCTGACCGACCTAAAGGTCGTGGGCATGGGGTGCAGTTTTCTCCAGTTAAGCAATGTGCATTGGAAATGGGACTTCCTGTATTACAGCCTACAAAAATGCGGGCAGAAGGTGTCGCAGAAGTTTTGAAAGCAGTGGGTGCAGATGTTTTTGTGGTAGTAGCCTATGGGCAAATACTTCCCGTTAATATTCTGGAGATACCACCACTAGGTTGTATAAATATCCATGCTTCATTGTTACCCAAATATCGAGGCGCGGCACCAATGCAACGGGCAATATTAAACGGCGATACCACCACAGGTGTAACAATTATGTATATGGATAAAGGCATGGATACAGGGGATATGATTCTAAAAAAAAGCATATCAATAGAACCTACTGACCGTTTTATAGATGTTCATAATAAAATGGCCACTTTGTCATGCGAATGTATCGCGGAAGCACTCATTCAACTTGAAAGAGGCATCGCCCCTCGCGAACCACAAAATCATGATGAAGCCACTTATGCTCCTATGTTAAAAAAAGAAGATGGCCTGATTGATTGGAATAGCACAACGTTACAGATTATAAATCAAGTCCGTGCATTAGACCCGTGGCCTGGAACATATACATTTCATGAAGGACAAGTCTTAAAAATATGGGGCTGTACCCCAGTAAATGAAATAAATAATGTAACAGACAACATAGCACCCGGCACTGTATTAGACAGCAAAAAAAGTGAATTTCCCCTTATGGTTGCAACAAGCGATGGTGCGTTATCCATAACTGAAATGCAAGGCTCGGGGGGTAAACGTATGAAAACGTTGGATTATTTGCGTGGACGTACTATTGCACCGGGTACGGTTTTTGGGTTGAAAAAGTAATTTATAGAAATGATGTGATTCCATGACCTACGACTTTATAATAGTAGGTGCGGGGCCTTGTGGCATATTTGCCGCATATGAAGCCGCTAAACTTTCGCCAATGGCGAAAATACTAATGATAGACCGCGGGCATGACATTTATCATCGTACATGCCCCATATTAGAAGGTAAACTTAAACTTTGCCCTTCTCCAAGGGGTGATAAATATTCTGCGGGTTGCCTTCCGGCTTGTTCCATAACTAGTGGATTTGGTGGAGCGGGGGCTTATTCGGATGGGAAGTTTAATATTACAACGGAATTTGGAGGTTGGCTAGGAGAATATATGCCTCAATCCAAGTTGCTCAAACTAATCAATTATGTGGATTCAGTTAATATGGAACATGGTGCCCCAGATGAAATAACCGACCCTGATACCCCTGCTGTTCGCAGTATTGAAAGAAAGGTTTATGCCGCTGGGCTTAAACTACTGCGTGCAAAGGTACGGCATTTGGGAACAGAAATCAACCTACAAGTTATGCAGTCCATATTCGATTCATTGCGCCCGAAAATTGAAATGGTGTTTCAAACCGAAATCGCAGATATCATTGTCCAAGATGATAAAGCAATTGGAGTAGTAACGGCAGACGGACAAGAGTATATGGGCAAAAATATACTACTAGCCCCTGGGCGCAACGGTTCTGCGTGGCTTGCTGATATTTTGGAGAAACGGGATATACCAGTTACATGCAATCAAGTAGATATCGGTGTGCGTGCAGAAACTTCCGACGTGGTTATGCAGGATATTAACCGCCACCTGTATGAAGCAAAATTGATTTTTAATTCTTCTACGGATTCTGTTGTGCGGACATTTTGTGCCAACCCATCAGGACATGTGGTAGTGGAAAATCATGGCGGAGTAATGGCTGCCAATGGCCACGCCTATTATGACCCGGCCTATGGTTCTACAAATACGAATTTTGCATTGCTTGTTTCCCACATATTTACACGACCTTTTAATAAACCCAACGAATTCGCCCGTGATATCTGTCGCCGTGCAAATGACCTTTCTAATGGGGGTGTTATTATTCAACGGCTGGGGGATATTATGCGTGGGAGGCGTTCTACCGAAAAGCGAATAGCCCAAGGTTTTATAGAACCCACCTTAAAAGAGGCTGTACCGGGCGACTTAGGACTTGCTTTACCGTATAATACTATGAAGAGCCTGGTAGAAATGACTTATGCTTTAGATAAAGTTACGCCTGGTTTTGCCTCGGAGCATACTCTGTTTTATGGCGTGGAAGCTAAATTTTATTCTGCACGCCCAGAACTAAATGAATCTTTGCAGACTTCTATCGCAGGCTTATATTGTGGCGGCGATGGTGCTGGTGTCACCAGAGGACTTGCACAAGCCGGTGCCGCTGGAGTGCATATTGCAAGGTCAGTATTTTTACAATAATATAAGGGTGCAAAAAAATTTCCCAAGGAGGATATTACTATGATTGTAAATGCGAAAGACATGATTAAGAAAGCACATGCCGAACGTTATTCGGTGGGGCAGTTTAACATCAATAACTTGGAATGGACAAAAGCCGTTTTACTAACGGCTCAGGAACAAAAAAGCCCAGTTATTTTGGGCGTATCAGAGGGTGCTGGCAAATATATGGGCGGTTTTAGCACCGTTACTGCTATGGCTAAAGCTATGGATAAGGAACTTGGAATTACAGTTCCTGTTGCCATTCACCTTGACCATGGCTCTTATGAAGGATGTTTGGCCTGTGTAGAAGCAGGATTCACCAGTATTATGTTTGACGGTAGCCACTTTGAAATTGACGAAAACATAAAAAAGACTAAGGAATTAGTCGAATTGGCACACAAAAAAGGATTGTCAATTGAAGCAGAAGTAGGAAGCATTGGTGGTGAAGAAGACGGCGTAGTTGGCACAGGAGAAATCGCTGACCCAGCGGCTTGTAAGCAAATTGCTGATTTAGGGGTAGACTTTCTTGCGGCGGGTATTGGAAATATCCATGGCGTGTATCCCGACAATTGGAAAGGACTGGACTTTGATACACTAGAGGCCATTTCCAAAGCAACAACCGGTATTCCACTGGTATTACATGGTGGTACCGGTATCTCAGAAGAAATGATTCAAAAAGCCATTAGCCTAGGCGTGGCAAAAATTAATGTTAACACAGAATGTCAACTTACCTTTGCGGCGGCAACCCGCGCCTATATTGAAGCTGGAAAAGATAGAGAAGGCAAGGGTTTTGACCCACGCAAACTTCTTGACCCCGGTTTCAAGGCCATAAAAAACACCGTAAAGGAAAAAATGGAATTGTTCGGTTCTGTAGGAAAGGCATAAGTTTGAAAAATAGCCGATAGCCTTCGCGCTCGTGGCGAATTTTTTCATAAACAATTTGTACCGACGCGGCAGATTAAAAGTTTGAAAAATAGTCGATAGCCTTCGCGCTCGTGGCAAATTTTTTCATAAACCATTTGTACCGACACGGCATGTTAAAAGAAAGGAAGAAATGCCTATGCCATTTATGTTTGATAGCACCATACTACTAATGATTCCGCCACTACTGCTGTCTTTGTATGCACAGCACAAGGTTAAAAGCACTTTCGAGAAGTATTCTAATGTGCCTTCGCGTCGTAGACTAAGTGGTGCGCAAGTAGCGGCGCAATTACTTGCCGCTGCTGGAATACATGATGTAAAAATTGAAGCGGTACCAGGATATCTTAGTGACCATTATGACCCTAGTGCAAAAGCAGTACGCCTATCAGAAGCGGTTTATAACAAGCAGTCATTAGCGGCTCTTGGTGTGGCAGCACATGAGGTTGGTCATGCCGTTCAACACAATACTAGGTATTCGCCATTGGCTTGGCGTAGCGGGATTTTTCCGTTGGTAAACATAGGCTCAAAGCTTGCTATGCCGTTAATAATGATTGGTATTTTTTTACCAATGTTTGCTGCTGGAATGGGCGAACTCGGCGGAATGCTACTAAACGCTGGAATTGTGCTATTCTCCATAACCGTTCTGTTCCAACTTATCACCTTACCCGTAGAATTCAATGCCTCAAGACGTGCTATGGATATGCTAGTTCAACAAGGGATTTTGACACATGACGAAACCCGCCCCACTAAGCGGGTACTGGATGCTGCCGCACTTACCTATGTAGCCGCTGCTATAGCCGCTATTATGACTCTAATTAGGTTCATACTAATAGCAAGACGAAACTAATCAAAATATAAGAAATAAGACTTCCTCTGAAATCTGCCGCAAGCAGGTTTCAGAAGAGGTCTATACAAAGAAAAGGGGATATGCCATGAACCAACATCTATACCGCTATGCGGGCAACCCTGAGCAAATGTTTGGCGTAAGGAAAGTGCAATGCCTTGAAGGACGTGCCGCTGGCTGTACAATAATAGAAGCCTATACAGCAGAAGGCTTGCGGGTTGATATATTGCCGGACACTGGCCTGGATTTGGGTGCCGTACATTATAGGGGCAAAAATATGAGTTTTATCAGTAAAAATGGATACGACTCTCCAAACACAAATCTGCCATATGAAACGGAATTTATTAATACATTTTCCGGTGGAATGCTTTATACTTGCGGACTGCGTTCCACAGGGCCTGCCAATCGTGACGGTGACGAGTGGCATCCTGTTCATGGACGGTTCCATAGCCTACGAGCATCTGAAGTTTGCGCCAGCGTGCAAGGTGAGCAAATTGTGGTTTCCGGTACTTTGCGTGAAAGTGCCTTGTTTGGCCATTGTTTACAGGTAAAACGTCAAATTACCCTTCCTGTTAATGGTAGCACGATTACCGTAGAAGACACTATTCAAAACTTAACGCCCCGCCCCGAAGAATTTATGTTGCTGTATCATTATAACTTTGGATATCCGATGTTATCTGAAAAAGCCAAACTGGTTCTTCCACATAAACGTAAAACAACCCCCCGTACAGATTTTGCTGCGGAAGAGCTAGAACAAGCATTGGAATTTGATTCCCCGGTAGATAGTGAAGAAGAACGGGTATTTTTCCACGAATTATCAAACCCATGGGCAAGGCTTGAAAACAGCGAACTAGAAATGGCTGCTACTTTGCGTTGGAGCGGAGATTCCCTTCCTATATTGGTGCAGTGGCGCAGTATGGCTAGTGGGGATTATGCACTAGGGCTTGAGCCTTCCAATAGTTATATCAAAGGTCGTGCCGAAGAACGTAAAAATGGAACATTACGTACTATTGCTGGGTTTGAAAGCGTAAAAACCAAGTTGACTTTGGATTTCCAAACACTTTGATATTTTTTCATAAAATTTGTATTTGATAAAGAAGTCAGCCAGGACCGTCTTGTGAAACCCTAAAAAACCGAGAGAGGCGTGAGCCAACTCTCGGTTTTTTAGGTGGAACTTATCTTAGGAAGTTCCTTAGGAGCATTTCTCTAATATATACATTCTGAAAGGAGAAGAAAAAAATGCCATTAAACGAAAAATTTTCGCATCGGATAGGCACCAAAGTCCTAAAAATCGAAGGAGCAGAAGGAAAACCTGTCACAATAAAGCAGTTGCAACACAAATTTTTATTTGGATGTTCTGAGTTTAGCACATTACCATATGCAAGTGGCGAAATGTCATCCGAAGAAGCAAAACAGGCCGAAAAGCGTTACGGTCATATGACAGAGCTACTAAACTCTGTAACACTGCCGTTTTACTGGGGACGCTACGAGCCTGAACAAGGAAAGCCAGATTCAACAAGAATGGAAGCGGCAGCAAAATTTCTAAAAGAAAAAAATATGGTACTAAAAGGCCATCCACTATGCTGGCACACGGTTTGCGCACCGTGGCTATTGGAAATGTCCAACGACGAGATTTTTGAGACCCAAATAGCCAGAATCCACCGTGATATTACTGCATTCAAAGGTACAATTGATATGTGGGATGTAATCAATGAGGCGGTAATAATGCCACTTTTCAACCGCTATGACAACGCAATAACTCGTATTTGCAAAGAGCGCGGAAGAATCAAGTTAATACGTGATTTATTCAAAGAAGCCCGCGCCGCAAGCGAAACGGCAACTCTATTAATAAACGATTTTGAAACATCAGAATCCTATGATATTCTAGTGGAAGGCCTACTGGAAGCGGGTGTACCTATTGATGTAATCGGAATCCAGTCTCATATGCATCAAGGCTATTGGGGCATCGAAAAAACCCATGAGATACTAGAACGCTTCTCACGTTTTAATCTCCCCCTCCACTTTACCGAAACAACACTAATTTCCGGTAAGATAATGCCTAGAGAAATTGTAGACCTAAATGACTACCAAGTAACTGAGTGGCCATCCGACGCAGAAGGAGAAGCCCGCCAAGCCGAAGAAGTAGTGACTCATTACGAAACTCTATACGCCCACCCATTGGTAGAGTCCATAACATGGTGGAGTTTCCACGACGGTCTATGGTTAAACGCCCCTTCTGGACTTTTAGACAAAAACAGTGACCCCAAGCCTGCATACAGTGCCCTTCTCAAAAAAATAAAAGGCGAGTGGTGGACTAATGAACAGAACATAACCGCCGATGCGACTGGTACAATAACAACAACTGGCACAAAAGGTGCCTATGTAGCTATTTGTGAAGGTAAGGAAACATTATTTGAAATATAGCTAAAAGCGGTTGCTTCAATACTCAGCAACCCATACAAAAAGCGAGTCTATAGACTTCTTCTAAAAGGCTCGCTTTTTGTGCGGGTATTACCCCTTCAACTCAATAATTCCGACATCATGTATATCCTCGGAAATAATGGTATTGCCCATATTTATCCATGATTTGCAGTCATCAAGGATAATTGCATCACTTGTAACTACATATGATTTGCTTTTTAGCAAGGTATCAGGGCTATTGACCAATTCCACGCTAACTGTGTACTCATAGTCACAAAGTACTTGATAAATCCGTTCTTTTAGTCTACCAGAGTTGGATACTGGTGCATCCAGGTAAAATACTACTTCAGCAATACATAAAGTTTGCAGTCTTTCACCTATTAAAGAAATTGCTGTATCTGTTTTATCAATTAATCGATATGTTCCTCTTAATCCTGCCAAATCTCGAATAGTTCCGTCCATACATTTTATTAATGTTCCAGAAGAAAGAGCTACTTCCAGCGTGATAATCAAATTAAATCCATCTATGTATATGGATTTGTTTTCGCAGTCAACAACCTCTTTGCTTTTTCGTTCCATAACTGAGGCAGTAGGTGATGTAGACCGCATAAGAGCTAACCGTTGTCGGTTAGAGAACAAATAGTGATTGCCAATAAAAGTAACAACATTTTTAATAGGATATCCTCTATCTAAAAGCCAGTGAATTTCCTTTTGAGCTTTCCGTAAAATCAAAAGATTCTCATCGGAAAATTCCTTTGCATCGGTATCAACATAGCCACGGCGCGTACTTTTTTGGTTGCTCATATGAATCGCCTTCTTTCTTTAGACCTCTTCTGAAATCTGCTACAAGCAGGTTTCAGAAGAGGTCTTTTAAGCCTGATAATAATTCCGCTCTCTGGTATAAAGTATATCAAAGAAAGCTGTTCAATTCACCTTAAAACCATTTACGCAACAAAGCTGGGAACACAACTTGTACAATTTGCATATTATGGACAACTACACAATGGTTGTGTAACTGAAATATGCCATTGCGTAGAATAAAAATTCTTTTGAAAGTGAGGTATTTGAGTGCCTACAAATGTTGAAGTGACAAGTTTTCAGTTAACAGTTGATGAACATCAAATAGATACGGTAAGCAATTTGATGACTATAAAAATCAGACTTGAGTACAAAGGGGATGTTTTAGGTATTTTTCCCGGTGACAAAATTGAGCTTTCGATTAGCAATACCGCTAATGAAGTTTTCAATATAATTGGATTTGGCAATAACACCATAAATATTTATGGTGGTGGTGATATAGGCAAAGTTGGCACGCGAACGTATTACAACGATTCAAATGGCAATTACTATCTGGATGTGGAATTTGACGACGGATATTACAACTACTTCGGTGGTATGATGCCAAGCAATATCACTGGTTGGCTGGAGACTTCTGTATATGTTTCATATAAAAAATGGGTACAAGATATAACAACTGCTGATTTGATAGCAATTATCAATGGAGTTGATATTTCAATTGAGGTCAATGTAGAAACTGGAGGTAGTCCAAATCCAGAACGATTGGATACGCCAGGGTATATCATTGGCAAAAGCGGGCGTTATAGCAATCATAGCGGCAATATAGTGGATATTCCAGAGGTCGAATATAATGACTATCAAAACTTCGAATTCATGCGTTGGGGCTTGCAAATGGGATATCAAAATCTAACATGGCGAGATTTGCGGGCTACAAATGGTAATGCCTATTATACAACAGGCTCATCATTGGCGTATTCCAATAATAATCCCACTGGCGAACGTTATCAAAGCAATAGTGAACCGTATCTTTTGCCCTATGCTCAACAACTAGACCATCCGATAGATTCCCCTTACCTTTATAAAAATTGCCAATTGGAAGACTATTTGGTCATAGGTTCTTTTGACACTGTAATAAGTAGTGCCCATGAATATGTAAGGGATTCGATTCGTATTATTCGCTTAGTAGGAAGGGAAGAAAATAATTCTTGGTGGGGCAAGGATGGTTTTAGAGCATTGGCGGACAGCAATTTCTTGAAATATGCCCCAAATGAGCCAATAGACAGATATTTGACTGAAATCTATTTTGAAGGTTGCAGAGGGCTTACTATAGATGAGTTTCTGGCGCAAATGCACTCAGAAGGTCAGTTATTGGATAAGGCTACAGCAAGTGATATTTTGACCTTTGATCATGTCAACAATGGAATGGCTCCAGGAGTGTCTGACCCAACAGATACCAGGCAAATCCCGCATTTTAAGCTACTATTAGGGGATTTGCATTTTAGCGAAAATACAGCACAAACCGTAAACTTAATTGGATTTGACAATACCTTAGTTTTTGGTAACGTACCTGCAAAAAACCTTCCGTATGCCTATTGGGTGTATTATGACACAAAAGCAACAGAAGCACTTTTAGATGACAAAGGCTTTCATTATAACAATTCTGCGACTTTCAAGTATGACGATGATATACACTCTGTAACAAGTACAGATGTATGGGTAAAACTAGAAGATAACAGTGGTGGAAATGGTTATACAACAGAGATTAGAATAAAGAAAGTTGATAAAGATGGTAAACCATTGGCAGGTGTGAAGTTTTTCTTAACACAGTCAGATATCTTACCGCCTCATGTAAGGCAAATAATTACCACTATAAACGGAACCGCCTCCTTTACTTTAAGTGGAGGGGAATACACTCTAACTGAAGATATTTCAGGTGAATATAAACCTATAGCACCCATAGACTTTACCGTGGGCAATATGGAAAAAGAATTATTCAACTTGAAAAAAGCTTTAGAAGGAGCAGGTTATGTAGATTGGGACAAACTTGAGTTTTTGAATTGCGTTAATATAATCACCAACCTCCCTACAGAACCATTCGAGCCACCCGAGCCTCCAGATGAGCCGAGTTTCTGCAAATCAGTTTGGGATGTTATCAACTCAATCGCATTGCAAGAAGTAGCACTTGCGAATATTTTAACAGCCGAAGCAGACAAGCTAAAAACAATCATTGACCATGAGAGTTCTACTTTTGAGGGAATAATCAAAGCAAATCGTTCTGTTTGTCGGCTCATAGAAATGGTTATAAAGCTTGAAATGGCCTTACAAGAAAAAATCAAGGCATTACCGCTTGAAAAATGCTTAAAAAAACGAAAAACTCCAAAATAAAAACAAAGGGGATATTTAGCGAAGCATAATCGGGTAGGAGGCTACCCATTAATTGAGTAGTCGACCTCCCAAGCTTGTTCAGCCTGCTAAACGTTTGCCACTGGCAAACAGCAGACCACCGTGCGTACCGTTCGGTACACGGCGGTTCTCTAGTTTACGCAAACGACTTCTTGACTACTGTTTTATAGTAGTCAGAGAAGAACAAGTACCCAGCTTTGCGTAACTTCTCGGTTGTAAGTGACCTATGCAAAATAGGGCTACTGGATGTTCTCCAGTAGCTTTTTCTAGTATTAGCCCATTCCCACGCTTTTGCTTTGTAGATACCCAACTTCAATCTCATCAATGTGCAAAATGACGCACACCCGTATGAATCATAGCAATGCCATGTTCATTACAAAAATCAATTACTACCTGGTCATTGCGTGAACCACCAGGTTGGATAATTGCCGATATTCCACCTAATACACAAGCATTGACTACATCTGTAAAGGGTATCATAGCATCAGAAGCAACAACGGCACCTTGTGATTTATCGCCAGCGCGCTCAAGAGCCGAAACAGCCGCATTAAAACGGCTTACTTCTCCGCCTCCAATGCCTATAGTCTGTCCATCTTTTGCCACTACAATAGCATTAGATTTCACATGCTTGGCCACTTTCATAGCGAAAATCAAGTCTGCAATTTGTTTAGTGGTGGGTGCGACATTGGTAACAGTAACTAAGGGTTCTTCTTCTATATTTGTATTGTCTACATCTTGGATTAGCAATCCGTCACCTACACTTTTGAATTCAAAGGCATGTTTTTTTGTTAAGTTTGTCGAATTTGACAAATTTATATCCCTATCTGATTTTCTTGCTAATCCAGTAAGAGATAGCAGTCGAATATTTTTCTTTTGCCGCAATATTTCCAAGGCCTCCGCACAAAAAGAAGGCGCGATAATAATTTCCAAAAAAATTTCATGCATCTTTTGTGCTGTATGTGCGTCCACCTCTTGATTAACACATACAATTCCACCGAAAATGGCCATAGCGTCACAATCATGAGCGGCTGTATATGCGTCAAGTAAGGTTTTACCTATTGCTACACCACAAGGAGTAGCGTGCTTAACCGCCACACAAACTATCTGTTTAGGAAACTCCCGTGCCAATTCCAAAGCCGCATGTGCATCCGCGATATTATTAAAAGAAAGTGCCTTGCCATGTAATATATGCGCGCTTTCTATTCCTTTCGATTTAATCCCAGTGCGACGGTAGTAAGCGGCAGATTGATGTGGATTTTCGCCATAGCGCATATCTGAATGCTTGTTAAAAGTAAGTGTCAACTTTTCCGGCAAAGTCTGTCCGGTTATCTCACTTAAGTATCCTGCAATATAGGCATCATAAGCCGCAGTATAACGAAAAGCCTTTGCGGCCAAATTTAAGCGATAGGACTCGTCTATTTTTTTATTATCATTTTGTCCAGTGCTTAGAACACGTTGGGCTAATTCTGCATAATCAGCAGGGCTTGTTACTACAGTTACGTATTTGTAATTTTTAGCGGCGGCACGAATCAGTGCAAGCCCTCCTATATCAATTTGTTCAATTATTTCAACTGGAACCTCGCCATGTACTGCCTCTGTTTTTTCCATTTCCTTTATTTCGTCTAACCCTTCCGTTACTTCTTCTACTGCTTTTTGAAAAGGGTAAAGATTAACTACCAGTATATCAATGGCCTCAATCCCATGAGTTGACATAGCATGACAATGTCCTTCATTATCTCTTATAGAAAGTAATCCGCCAAAAATACGCGGGTGCAAAGTTTTCAAACGCCCGTCCATACACTCAGGAAAACCAGTTACATTTTCTACAGTAGTAACAGTCAACCCTGCCTGTTCCAATGTGGAAGCTGTTCCACCAGTGGAAATCAATTCATATCCAGCTTCAGCCAATTTACGTGCCAATTCAATTATACCAGTTTTATCGCTTACGCTAATTAATGCCCGCTTCAAATGAATCATTTTGAATCACCCTTCCATATAGTTATTTACAAATTGCGCAAAAAAAGACCGATATACGGTAAATGTTTTTGCTCATAAATATAGGGTGTGTTCCTACTAAAAGAACACGCCCCAATATGTACAAGCTAGCCTCCTATGGTTGTATCGCCTGAACCACTGCTAGCCATCCTTTTTTCACTGTAATATGACCCTCTGTACCTTCCAATCGATTGCTTAACCCTCTTGCTGTTCCAAAGGCTAACCCTTCATTCTGCAAGGGGTACTGCAATCCTTCTGTTACTATCCCCATAGTTTCTTCGGTCAATGGAAAAATTGATACTACCTTCCCATCTTTGCTATGCAGTTTCAAATGTGAATTTACTACACGTACTACAGTGCTTTCGTCCCGAATTTCAACATCTTTACCATATTGCATAGCGTGCATTAACACATAAAGATTCCCTAACTGATGGTCAAATCGTCCGCCCAAAGCACCCAAAATCACAATAGAACTTGCAGTTTTTGTATCATTGGCTGTACATACATAGGCCATAACCAATTCCAAATCTGTTTGGTCTTTGTCTGTTGGAAAACGCATTAGCGGAATATGCTCGTATTTACATAAAATTTCTGGTGGTGTAGAATCCAAATCACCAATAATACAATCGGGAACAATATCCATTGTTTGACAATGTTTTAGCCCACCATCACAAGCAACAATATACTCGCACTCCTTTACAATCCTTTGTGTAAAACCATAATCCTGAATATCTCCATTAGCTATAACTGCAATTTTCATCGGTTTTTTTTCCTCCGTGCTTGAACACTGGCAAACCCTTCTAAGAAGCTCCTTGTTGCTTTTACAATATCAGATGCCGCAAATATAGATGACCCTGCAACGACTACATTGACCCCCGAATTTAACACATTGTGCAAATTGGTCAAATCAATACCACCATCCATTTCAATATCTGTGTTCAGTCCTTCTTTTTGAATAAATTTGGCTAGCCTTTCAGCCTTTCCGAGGGTAAAAGGCAAAAGTCCCTGCCCACCAAACCCCGGTTCCACTGACATAACCAATACCATATCAACTTGTTCTACAAATGGAAGAATTGGTTCGAGCGGTGTATGTGGGTTAATAGTAATGGCCGCTTTTTTATTTAACTCCCTGATTTTTTCGATACAGCGTGGCAATCCGTCCGCACCTGTCGCTTCCCAATGTACATTGATAATATCCGCCCCGGCTTCCGCAAAAGGCACAATATATTTCTCCGGCTGAGAAATCATCAAATGCACATCACATACCAAGGACGTACATTTTCGCACTGCTTGCAAAACTGGTACACCAAAGGAAATGTTAGGCACAAAATGCCCATCCATCACATCAAAATGTATATAATGTGCCCCCGTTTTTTCCACCATACTTATAGAATTTCCTAATGCAGTAAAATCCGCTGCAAGAATAGACGGCGCAAGCTTAAACATCACTAATCCACTCCAAATACCCTTTATAACGTTGTGGGGCTATAGCCCTCCCTATTTGCTCCTTGACTGCACAGCCTTGCTCAGATATATGCAGACAATTTGAAAATTTGCATTGCCCCAAAAACGGCCTGAATTCCTTCATAAGGGCTGCACGTTCTATTGGTGGTACTTCTGGCAAATCCAAAGAAGAAAACCCTGGGGTGTCAATCACATAACCACTTGGTATAATGGCTACAAACTCTGCATGGCGAGTTGTATGCTTGCCTCTCCCAATTTTCTCACTTATTGCTCCCACTTCCATTACAACATCCCGCGAAAATATGTTGATTAGGCTGGATTTTCCTACCCCCGAAGGCCCAGCCAATACAGAAGTCTTCCCTTGCAAAAAGGAGCGTAAAGCTTCCAACTCTTGTTCGTTTGATTCGCCTTTTTTGTTTTCTTCGTAATTTTCATAATTTTCGCCAATTGCCGACACCAAAAACACAGTATACCCCACCGATTTATAAATATTTTGTACTTCTTCAGCATTTTCTAAATCGGTTTTATTTATGCAAATGGCTACTTCTATGCCTTCATGTTCGGCCTGTATCAAATAACGGTCAAGCAGAGAAGCACTAAAAGAAGGCTGTGCGGCTGCTAATACAACCAGAACTTGGTCTATATTGGCCACACGTGGTCGGCGCAATTCGTTCTTACGCGGCAAAATGGCCATTAAAGTGCCTACAAAAGGAGAATTTTTATCAGCTTCAATTTGTACTCGGTCACCTACTACAGGAGAAATTTTCATTTTACGGAAAAGTCCACGTGCGTTGCAGAGATAAACTCCGTCCACAGTGTCAACAGAGTACTGCCCGCCAACTCCCTTGAGAATTACACCATCAACCATCACCTAACCGCCAAAATTATGTGGCTGTGTACCGCGTAATATCTCACTGCCATCAGGTTCAACAGAAAAAATCCGATATTCCACCGCACCATTCCCTTGAATAGCAAGAGTAAGAGGGAACTGACCAATGGGTATGCTATAGTTGACTAGAAAGGATGAAGCTCCGCCTTCCGGCGTTTGAACAACACGCAAAAATACCGATTCTGTTTCCGGTGGCACTGACCATAGACTAATAGTCAAAGTGGAATTTATAGGCTCAGGCGTTGGTTCCGGTGTTTGCGTTGGTTCTGGTGTAGGTTCTGGGGTTACGTCCGGTGTTGGCTCGGGAGTTGATTCTGGGGTAGCGTCAGGTGTTTGTATAGGCTCTGTAGTAGGTTCTGGCGTATGCTCTGTAGTAGGTTCCGGTGTAGGCTCTGTTGTAGAATCAAGTGCTGGCTCTGCTGTAGGCTCAGGCGTTGGAGTGGGCGTAGGTGCGGGTGTAGGCGTAGGTGTTGGCGCGGGTGGAATAACCGACCCAGTACTAATAGTAATACTAACTGATTCCCCAACTTCCAGCTCTGTGCCATAAGGAGGGTATTGATCAAAAACAAACCCCGTGGCAACCATATTGTTGGTTCGATAGATAGTCTCGGCAATCTGCAATCCTAGTTCTTCTACCATGTAATGTGCCGTTTGTTGGTCGTGATTACGTAGGTTAGGCATAATCCGCGGTGATATATCTGGCCCTAGTGCTACATAAAGGGTGACAGTAGAATCAGGCCATACCCATGATTCTGCTTCTGGTTCCATTTTTACTACAATCCCGGCAATCAAGGATTCATCCTCATATTCAACAATATCAATATACAAATGATGAGGTACCGTTTGCAAAAGTTCTACAGCTTCTTCATGATAAAGATTAACAGTTTGGGGTAACGTAAAGGAGGAAGAACCTTGGCTAATAGTTATAAAAATAAAATCGCCCTCATATAGCGTGTCACCCGCTTCGGGTGACTGTTCTAAAACATAACCATACAAAACTTCTTCGCTGTTTAGCCACTGCACCTCCACGGCTCCACCAAATCCATAACTTTGTGCCAAACTATCTGCTTCATCCGCAGTAAGTCCAAGAATTTCAGGCACTTCCAGTAGTTGTGGGCGTTCCCGCTCTACCATCCATATTAGGAATAACGTGATAAAAGTCATCATTAGTGCGCCTGTAGCTATAGCTGCAAAAATGACTTTGCGGTCGTCTTTTCTTTCTCTCTTGCTTTTTTTCATCATCTCGCCATTTTTATTTTTCTTAACTTTTTTCACTTTTTTGGGTTCCTCAATTTCTACAAAGTTGTCACTATAATCTGGGCGGCGTTGACGCCGGATAGCCTCTCGGTCGGCACTACTTATCTCCATAGTTGGGGAATCTTCCAATCTAACTATACTATCTAAAAAATCTGTGTCGGCGTTGAGAGCGCGTTTCATATCCCTATATACATCCTCTATAGCCGCATATCGCTTGGATGTAGATTTTTCGGTTGCCTTGAATATAATATGGCAAAGGGCATCGGATATATTCGGGTTTATGTCCTGCGGATGGGGAATTTGCTCGTTGATATGCTGAAGGGCAATTGAGATTGCATTATCCCCATCAAAAGGAAGTGTACCTGTGGCCATTTCAAACATAGTAATACCCAACGCGTAAATATCGCTCTTATGGTCAACAAACCCGCCACGCGCCTGTTCAGGCGAAAAATAATGCACTGAACCCATAGAAGTATCCACACTGGTCATAGTAGCAGTCTTGGCCACCCGCGCTATGCCAAAATCAGTAATCTTCACAACACCTTCATGGTTCACTAAAATATTTTGCGGCTTAATATCACGGTGAACAACATCATTCCTATGGGCATGTAATAGCCCGCTGGCAATTTGTACCGCCGCACCCAAAGTGCTTTCGTCATCAAAAGGTGCTTTTCTGTTAATACGTTCTTTTAGTGTAGCTCCATCAATATATTCCATAACAATATAGTGAACGTCTTGGTCTTCTCCATAGTCAAAAACTTTTACAATATTGACATGAGATAGACCAGCTACTGCTTGTGCCTCTTTATAAAAACGTTCTACAAACTCGTCGCGCATATCATCCCGCATATCGTCGCGCATAATTTTCAGCGTAACGGAACAGTCCAATTTTAAGTCAATGGCGCGGTACACAATGGCCATACCACCGCTTCCCAATACTTCCTGAACCTCGTACCGGTTGCTGATTACCCTGCCTTTTTCAAGCTTCAAGGTATCACTCACCTCACCAATATTACAGAAATATTATCCGCACCGCCATTTGCATTTGCGGCCGCTACGAGCGCGTCGGCGGGGTTTTCTGATGTACATACTATTTCTTTGATTTCATTATCAGACACCATGTTATACAATCCGTCTGAACACAACAAAATAACACCGTTGGGTTCCATCTCGTAAATATACCCATCGGCATACATTCCCGGGTCGCCCCCTAGTACCCGAGTAAGCACATTGCGCTTGGGATGTCCACGTGCTTCGGCTTCTGTCAATTGACCTGCTCTTACCATCTCATTGACATAAGAATGGTCATGAGTAAGTTGTGTAATATTATCATTGGTAATGACATATGCGCGACTGTCACCAATATGGATAATTTCGCATTTGCCATCTTTGATAGTACAGCCTGTAAAAGTAGTACCCATTCCCAAAAGCTCGGGCTGTTTCTGTGTTTGTTCCAATATTTTTCCATTAGCCACTTTAGTGGCTGTAATCAGCATATCTAGTGTACTTTCGGAAGAATGCGTCATCTCTTGTAGAAACTCGCAAAAATGCGAAATGGCAAGACGGCTAGCGATTTCGCCGCCTTTATGCCCACCCATTCCGTCAGCTACAATAAATAAATTTGGCAGAAGTCCAACTGCTCCCGCAGACATAAAAATCGAATCTTGATTTGCAGAACGCACCTTACCTATATCAGTAAGGCCATAAACCGCTGAATCTAGCATAATTCACCTCATCAAAGCAATGCCACGTGCGCGCAGTTGCCCGCAAGCGGCGTTTACGTCAGCACCAATGGTTCGACGTATAGTGGTTTGGATTTTGTTTCCTTGCAAAATTGTAGCAAATTTTTCTGCTTCCCTATAAGCCGCAGGAAAGAAATTTCCATATTTTTGGTTCTTTTTGTCAATTTTTTTGTCAGAGTTCTTGTCATCAATATTGTTTATTGGTATCAAATTTACATGGCACAACATACCTCTAAGTAATGAGGCTAATTTCTCCGCATCAGAAGCCTTGTCATTTATACCTTTGGCAAGGGCATACTCAAAAGTGATGCGGCGATTGGTCATACTGATGTAATGTCGGCAAGCCTCCAATGTTTCTTGGATAGAATAACTTCTAGCAATAGGCATCAATGCTTCCCTAGTCTCATCATTGGATGCATGAAGAGACACAGCCAAATTTATTTGCAACTTCAATGCTGCCAATTCTCTCATTTGCGGAATCAAACCGCAAGTAGAAATAGTAATATGCCTTGCACCCAATGCGGCACCCCTAGGGTTTGTGATTAAATCAATAAACCTCAGTACCTGTTCAAAATTGTCTAAAGGTTCACCACAGCCCATAAGCACCACGCTTGAGATTTTTCCACCATCTTTAGCGGCGGCGTAAACTTGGGCACACATTTCTCCGGCAGTAAGGTTACGCAAAAGCCCTCCAATTGTAGAGGCACAAAAGCGGCAACCCATACGGCAACCTGCTTGTGTGGATATACATACACAGTTTCCATAGGAATATTTCATATGAACCGATTCTATTATAGTATCATTTCCCAACTCGAACAAGTACTTTATTGTCCCATCATGTGCAGAACTCTTTTTTTCAATGATTTTACAGGGTGTTTGACAACATTCATCATTCAAACGTGTACGCAAAACCATGGGAATATTGTCCATAGATGTAAAATTATCTATATTATGACGGTGAAACCACTCAAATATTTGGTTTCCACGGTAGGCTGGTTCTCCCCATTTGGACATAAGTGCTTGTATTTCTGACGGAAGCATAGAAAATATATCATATTTATCGCATTTATTTTTGACAATTTTGTCATATTTGTATTGTTTGTCGTATTTATCGCACTCGTCGTATTTGTCATATTTGTTAGGGGTCATTAGCTTTCCGCCATTTCTGTTATTTCTGCAATTTCTACACTGTTTGTTATTTCCATATTATTTGTCTCATTAACCGTATTTGCAATTTTTGTAACTCTTGTCATTTTTGCGATATAAAAGCCGTCATTATTGGAGCTTGGCAAAATTTGAGTAGTATTTTCCTTTTTGAATGGAAAATTTTCAAGAAACCAGTTAATATTATCATCATTTTCTTGAGGTGTAATGGTGCAAGTACAGTAAACCAAAATGCCACCAGGTTTTACATACGACGCGGCAGCCGATAATAAGCTCCGCTGTATAGTAGCCATTTTTTTTACGTCCTTTATGGTTTTGTTGTATTTTATGTCTGGTTTTTTGCGTATGATACCGAACCCAGAACAAGGAGCGTCTAGTAGTACGGCATCTGCTTTTTCTGACCAGTTTGAGTTTTGAATAGAAGCATCAGCCATTTCCGGGGATATGCAAGTAAATCCTAAACGTTCGGCCATGTTTTTTATTAATTGGATTTTATGGTCATGAATATCTATGGATATAACCTTTCCCTGATTTTGCATTATTCCAGCAAGCGCGAAGGACTTCCCTCCCGGAGCGGCGCATAAGTCAATTATAAATTGCCCTGGACGGGCTTGAATGGCCTGTGTTGCCAAATAGGCTCCTTCGTCCATTATGTGGAACAACCCCTGTTGAAAAGCTCTGCTAGAGGCTAAATTGGATGTTTTATGCAAAAATAAGCAAGAATCTGTACGAGTGCTTTCAGTGCAATTGATACCTTCTGCGGTTAATAAGCCTATAAGGGATTCGCGGGTGGTTTTGATAGGGTTTAGGCAGATTGTAACAGCGGGTGTCAAATGACTTTGCATACAAAATTCTTCCGCAGAATCACCAAGCCATTCTATAAGCTTTTTTGCCAGCCATAGAGGAAATGAATACTTGATACTTAAATAATTTGCTTTGTCGGCCGAGTCAGACAATAGGTTTTTATTGCTTTCAAAATCCCGGGATACATTACGCAGTACAGCATTAACAAACCCAGAAAGATAGTCAAATTTATGGTCACGTGCTATTTTTACAGATTCTTTTACAATGGCATAATCAGGAACCTTATCCATCCAGCGGATTTGATACACCCCCGCCCGCAACAACGTAAGTATAAAGGGGTGAAGTTTTTTTAGTTTCGTTTTATGAAGAGATATCTGCAATATATGGTCAATTAAAATAAGGTTACGCAAGGTACCATTGACCAGCTCAGTAACAAAGTTTTTTTGATACGGTTCCCAATCGGGTAACTTATCTAATTCTTTGCGTAAAGCAATGTTGTTATATGCAGACGAATGGGTAATTTCTTTAAGTACACGAATGGCGATTTCTCTTTCGTTCTTCTTTGAATTTTTTTCTGAATTCTTTGAAGTTGTTGACAATTTTGACAAACTAATCACTCCCTAAAATATATCATAACGACTTTTGCAAAAAAGGCAAGCAAAAGCCAGACCAAATGATGGCCTGGCTATAAAATTGATTATTTTCTAAGAACCAGTAGATTTATAATGCCGCATACCAAAACGAAAAAGAACATAACAGGGCAAAATAAATAATAGCGACAAAACAGGAGTTAAAGCAAATAGGATACTATCCTCACGGCCTACCAGATATAGCAAAGGATAATACTGTACCAAAGCCATTGGGACAACATAAGTGAGAAATTTTAGAACACCATCCCCATATACACCAAATGGTAAGCGTCCATGTTCACGCCCACCGTAAATAAGGATACTCATAAACTCCAAGCCTTCTATAGTGAAGAACGAAAAAGCGGCATATATCACAAACAGACCAAAAAACAAAACGGCTCCACAGACAATCATTAGAACTAACGTCATCACTTTGTCCCAAGTCCAATCAATACCGCTACGGGGCATAGCATAAATCAATACTACCACTGCCTGTACAAATCGCCCAAGCCTTGAAAATTCCATTTGAGAGGCCAATACTTGAAAAATCACATTTCTTGGCCTAACCAAGGCTCGGTCAAAACCACCATTACCCAAAAGCACGGGGAAACGGTCAAAACCACGTCCAACCAATTCTCCTGTGGAAAATGCCATCATCATTACAGCAAAGCAAATTAGCACTTCTTCATAAGTAAATCCACCCACCGAATCAAAGCGGTCAAATAGAAAACTAACACTTAAAAATGTAGCAAAAGCCACCAAAAACTGCCCTACAGCGGTAAAGAAAAATGAAGTTTTATATTGCATTTGGCTTTTTATGTGCATAGAGAAAAATTTCATATAAAGACTCATAAATTCCCTACCATTCGCCTGCTGTTATTGGCAATACCCTCTTAATCACAGTACCATTGTAAAATGCTCTAACCTCAATTTCTGCTGATAATGAAGGCTGTTTGCGGAACATCATTTGCGCCGATTGAAACGCGGATGGCTTAATATTAAAACGGATTTCCTCCCGTCCTAATACTCTATATTCCCGTCCTTCAAATTTTACAAACTGCTCTTTGCAAAAAACCTCCACCAATATAGGTTCACGAGTTTCTACTACCAATATTCCATAGTCATAGAGGCGGAAGCCTTCGCGACTAAGCCAACAACGCATTGGCGCAGGCCGCCGGAATACAATATCTATAGCAGATTCCCCGGCGGATATCGTTTCCTTTGCATATCTTCCTTGCACTAGAGATGGAATAATTTTATATTTAACTGTTGCAATATTACCATCATCATTAAAATCACTGCTATAGAGATGTTCCTTTAGCAATGATAGCCATTCAGAGTTTCTCTTTTTAAGAATGGCTGTTTCGTAATATCCGCTATCGCTTTTCTGTAGCTCAAACATTCCTTCAATGGGTGAATCATCATCAATTGCCCCAATATGTTCTACCGTGGTTTGCGTGGCTGTAAGAACTGTCCTTGTTTTTAGTCCAGAAAGCACAAAAAAATTATCTAATGCACGAGCGCGGTTAGATTCTTGAGTTAGCCATTCGTAAGCATCCAAATAGGCATAGTCCATAGCACCCAAAAGTTCAAAAAACTCCTTTTTTGAAAATAACGCCTGGGCTTTGAGTGGATGCTGTTTGGCATAATCGTAAAAATCTCGCAGATTAGCAATTACCATTCCCTCTGAGGTGTTTACAGCCATCTTAGCCAACTTAGCAGTGATAGGAATAAGCACCTCCCCGCCATTAGAAAGGATGGTTATTTCAAATTCACGCACATCTCCGGGCTTCCACCCCTCTAACGGGTCTGGAATGAAATGGCATTTTATCGCCTGACGGTTGCTTGCCCATTTGTTTGGTGTAAAAACCAGGCTTTTTGTGGGTGAAAGAATTTGCCCTACCAACATTCCCCCGCCCGTATTTTTTAAGGTAAAGGCAACGTCGTCCTTTTCTTCTATTGTAATTTCTGCCATGCTTGGGGTTAGCACTGGCAATGGATATTCTAAAGCTTCGCGGATGTCCATTCGGCAATCCTCTCGTGCAACGCACGTAAATGCGCTGATATATCGCGATTTTGCGTATTTAGTTGTTCTACTAGTGCCGATATGGCACGCAGGGTTTCTTGGTTGCTTCCTGTAATGCGTGTTATATTAGTTGAAAGGGTCTCGTTAAGGTTTTTGGCGGCATTGTTACCGTGCATATGAATAAATGTTTCCATACCGTCGCCCATGGTTTGTACTAAATGCTTAAGGGTTTCTTCATAGGATAAAAGCCCCTTTTCAAAAGCTTCCTGGCCTTGTTTTATCATATTGGCTTGTTCTATAAATGCTTCGTGGTAAATTGCATATCGGTCACTACTTTGTGCCATGGTTTCCGCCGCTTTACTTAACATAGATAATTCAGTTAAGTGTGATAAATTGTTGTTTATTTTTTCCATAGTTTCGCTTAAAAGTTTGCTTTGGTGGTCGATTGCCGCCGCCAGACCCCCTTTAAGCTCCAGCAATGCGGATGAAGTATGCCCAGCGAAAAATGACCCAATTTCTCGTTCTACATAAAGTGTAATATCATCAACAAGCATTTGTTGTGCAGAATCAAATTCAAAAAAAGCTGACGCTAACTTTAATAATATAAAACCTATTGCGGTTAACAGTCCATATACGGCTGCAAATTCAGTAAAAATTATCGCCAGAATCAGCCCTAGCAATACCAGTCCACTATCTAACCTTTCCACCCATAACTTAATCCCAGCATAACGCCAGCCCCAAAATGACATAGCCAGAACTTGTCTATCCACAATAGCCGCTAAAGGTACTCTTGCGGCATTTTTTCTTGCGGCAATAATATAATCAGAAACTACTCGCCGCAATAAGCCACTCTTGATTGTTTTCGCATCATCAAGTACGGCTAAAGGACGCGACAAATCCATGTTCAGTAGAACATTTTGAGAACGATATCCAACATGTACAGCCACACGCATAACAATAGCTATTACATGCAGAACAACAAACACGGTCATAACATTCACGTTATTTTCCCGTATGTATAGGAATGCAAAAACATTCTCTAATAATTGCAAAATTTCATTATTATATGAATTCACATCAATCTCCAATAAAAATATAAATGATTTTGCAAACAATAGTATATCAACGGTTATTATAGACTTGTCGGCTCGTTTTAGTCAACATTAGTTTCTACATTATCAAGAAGTTGAAATCAAAGCTGAAACAAGAACTGAAAATTGGTAAGCACAACCAAATATTCCGTTTGACAATGGAACGGTTCAGGGGTATAATCCCCCGCAATTGGTGTAGTGCCTTTTGTTTTGTATTTTTACAGAAAATTATTAATATTTTTATTCACGCTAGGAGTGATACCAGTGCAAGAGAAAAAAACATTACTAACCTATGATGGTCTAAAGAAACTAGAAGATGAATTGCAATCATTAAAAGTGGTAAGCCGACAAGAAGTGGCACAAAAAATAAAGGAAGCCCGTAGTCAAGGCGATTTATCCGAAAATGCAGAATATGATGCCGCTAAAGAAGAACAGGCAGCAATAGAGGCACGCATTATCCAATTGGAAAAAATGTTACGTAATGCAGAAGTAATCGACGAAGAAGTTTTGGACTTGGATGTTGTAAGTATCGGTAGTAAAGTAACAGTTCTTGACATAGAGTTTAATGATAAAGTCGAATACTTAATTGTGGGTTCAACAGAGGCTGACCCGATTCAAGGACGTATTTCAAACGAATCACCTTTGGGATTAGCACTTATAGGGGGCAGACTTAATGATACTATTTCTGTAGAAGCCCCAGACGGCACTATTCAGTATCAGATTTTGGAGATAGCAGAGAAAGGTCTTTAGCATATGGAAAGAATTGAAAAAACAGAAAAAATAGATAGAACAGAACAAACTCAGATACGTATTGACAAATTGACAGAAATGCAGGACGTTGGCAACGACCCATTCTTGCAAATAAAATATAATGTCACTCATCATAGCACAGATATAATCGCTGGCTTTGAAGAATTGGAAGGGAAATCAATAGCCATTGCCGGACGTATTATGACCCGACGGCTTATGGGTAAGGCATCTTTTTGTGATATTCAAGATAGGGATGGACGTATTCAAGCCTATGTTCGTAAGGAAGACATTGGAGAAGAATCATACACAGCTTTTAAGCATTATGATATAGGTGATATTGTAGGCATAACAGGAACAGTTTTCAGTACTAAAACCGGAGAAATTTCTGTAAAAGCAGAATCTGTTACTCTTTTATCTAAAAGCCTGCAAGTTTTGCCAGAAAAATTCCATGGTCTTACAGACCAAGAATCGCGTTATCGTCATCGTTATGTTGACTTAATTGTTAATCCAGAAATTAAAGACGTATTTGTAAAGCGCACGGCCATTATCAAAGGTATTCGTAATTTTCTGGATAATAGAGGGTATCTGGAGGTAGAAACCCCTGTATTGCAAACTATACCGGGAGGGGCTTCGGCACGGCCATTTATTACTACACATAACGCCCTTAATCTTGAAATGTATTTGCGCATTGCCTTAGAACTTCCCCTAAAACAGCTGATAGTAGGGGGATTGGAGCGGGTCTATGAACTAGGACGTGTTTTCCGCAATGAAGGTATGAGTCCGCGCCATAATCCAGAATTCACTATGCTTGAGCTATATGAAGCTTACACGGATTATCATGGAATGATGGAGCTAACCGAATCCATGATACGGGAAGTTGCACAAAATGTACTAGGTACGCTTTCCGTTAACTATGGGGAACATGTAATTGATTTTTCAAAACCATTTGAACGATTAACCATGGTAGAAGCGGTCAAAAAATATGCAGACGTGGATTTCGATACCATTAAAACATTGGAACAGGCTAAAGAAGCGGCAAAGGCACACCATTTGAAAGTGGAACCTTGGCACGAAAAAGGGCATATATTAGAATTGTTTTTTGATGAATTCGCAGAAAAGCACCTAATACAGCCCACCTTTTTAATAGACCATCCAATAGAAATTTCTTACCTTGCTAAGCGTAAGCCCAACAATCCAGATTATGCTGAGCGTTTTGAGCTATTTATAGTTGGCCGCGAATTCGCTAATGCTTATTCAGAATTAAACGACCCACTTGACCAACGCCAGCGTTTTGAGTCTCAAGAACAGCAACGTAAGGCGGGGGACGATGAGGCAAGCATGATTGACGAAAATTTTCTTCTTGCATTGGAATATGGAATGCCACCTACTGGAGGCTTAGGCATTGGTGTGGAACGTTTGATTATGCTGTTGACTAATTCTCCATCTATTAGAGATGTGATGTTTTTCCCAACAATGAAGCCATTGGGGTAGGAAATATGAAAATAATAGAAAAATAAAAAGCAGAAAAAATTTAGTAAATAAGCAAACTACTAATTTGAATGCCCCCTGTAAATGTAGAATATCTATTTTACATTTACAGGGGGCAATTTGTTTTACTTGCCGTGCAGAGGGTTGAAAGCCTTAATTATGTTTTAATTGTTCTTCGACAAAAGCGACAATTGGGGCGATTGCATTCTTATCAACAAAGTCGACCTGTTTTCCATAGGTTTCTAAAACCATTTTATCGTCGCTTGTTAACTCGGACTTATCTTTTTTTGTCGCTTGTTTTTTTACAACTGCCATCATACCCTTGTGTATAAGTCCTAATTTGCTATAATCCATTCCACCACGCAAATGAAATATTTTTGTCTTGGATAACAGTTCCGGCGAAAAATTATTTTTCAAAATATCCGAAAAATCGGTAACATTTATATCGGCAAGTCCCACAGTAAAAACAACAAGATTTTTGCATGGATTCTTAGCTACAAGTTTTACGCCATCAATACCTCCTGCATATAAACCACCGCCATATATAACCACATCAAAAGACATTAGCTGTGTGGGCTTTATTTCCGATACTTCAAAAAGCGTGGCCTCAAGTGCCTCCGCTATCCATTTGGCATACTTTTTCGTAGTGCCGTATTGAGTTTTATAGATAACTGCTATATTATACACGTCGATTCTCCTTTACTGGTTTTATTTTTGCAAACCTTTTATTAGCATTTCTACATAAATATGAACTAGTTCATGCCAATTCTCATCAAAATGCAGTTGATTCTCAATAACATTAATGGAAAACCCAATAAGAGCAGTAACAAGCATCCAAGATATATTTTCATCCAATTTGCGGAAAAAAAATTCTTGTTGCCCTTTTAGCAAAAGATTGTGCAATATCATAATCCCATTATCCTCAGGAGGTTCGTGTTCTTCATCTGGCCCGAATATCGCCCTAGAACCACTTCTAATAACAGCTTTACTCATTTCAGCATTGGCAGTCAAAGTGTAGATAAACGCCTTAAATCCAATTTCAAGTTGTTGGTCTACTGAAACTTCCTTATGTTCTTCCAAAGCGGTTTTTACACTAAGGACAATTTTTTTGTAAACCACTCTTGAAATATCATCAACGATTTGCGCTTTGTCTTTGTAATAACTGTAAATTGTGGTGGGCGTATACTCAATAGCCTCTGCTATTTTACGCATTGTCAAATTATCATAGCCTTCTTCAATGATAATTTTTGTGGCGGCTTCAAGGATAGCAAGCCGCATGTTTTCTTTTTCCTTTTCGCGTCGCGCCCTTGTACCCAAAATGAACTCCTTATAAAATAACGACGTAATTTTATATAACGCGGTTATTTTAATATGACTGTATCTTATTGTCAAGAGATAAATTTATCATAGAATCCATCTGTAGACGGCTTAGAAATTCAATACCAAAGCGATTTCCCCACTGTTTTCAAATCCATCACCATGGACAACAGCAGTGAGTTTCTTAATATGCAAGCCCTGGAGCAATCATGTATATGCTGATTCAAAAAGAACCACCTGCTACTACGCCCATCCGTTTTCAAGCTGGGAAAGAGGCAGTAATGAAAACGCAAATAAGCTCATTCGTAGGTTTATCCCAAAAGGAACGGATATCAGCCACTACTCGGATGATGATATTAAACGTATCGAACACTGGATGAATAATTACCCAAGAAAAATATTGGGTTATAAGACACCTCTTCATGTCGCCTCTTGATATTTAACTGGTATAATATAGCAGGGCAATTAAACTTGCAATTTTCAGAAAGCCCTTGATTGTGGTAAATCTCTTTACAAAACTAATAAAACTAGTTACAATTGGAGTGTTGTTAGTTGGGAAGTGTTGAATGTAAAAAGTTTACAAGCAGGCTATAGTTCAAGCAACGGCCTTATTAGCCGCCATGAATCTTTTGATTTTGCAGTTGAAATTTTGATTAAGGGGCTTGATTCGCAAAGAAGCAAGAAAATATAAGCATTTGGAGGATTTACATTAATGAAAAAGATATTGGCTATAATTCCGCTGGTGTTCGTAATATTTGCACTGGCGGCTTGTAATGGCGAAAGTTATACACTAGAACCAACTCAAACTCAAAATGAAAACAATCCGACAAGTATTGTCCATGAAGAACCATCAGAACCGGCTCACGAGTGGACAATCGAAGAACTAGGCGCAACAATAGAAGCCGCAGGGGAGTTTTGGAACAAATGGTGGGCTTCGCACCACACATTTGAATGGGAACATATTGATGATTCAAGGCGAAACTGGCAGCCTTGGGATGAAACGATAACACTGGCACATCATCCGCTTTCAAGAGGATTTGCAGTAATTCTGCCATCATCAGGTTTTGTGAGTTTTGATGATGTTGGAACGCATCTTTCGCAATTTTATACGCAAGCATGGATAGACACATGGACAGATGTGGGGGTATTTACTGACCCGATAGTTTCTATGATAATGGCAGATGGTACCATTGCCCAAGTTTTCGGTATTGGTGGCATTGAAGAATATGATGGTGAATTGTTTGTCTTTATCCAAACGGAATGGTCGGCTCGTCCAGACTGGCGAACAGCTACACATACTCTAATTGAACAAGACGGCAATCGTACCGTGGTCGAAACAGTGGTGTCAACACATATTGATGGGTATTTTCCCGACTATGAAATGCCAACAATAACATACCGCTTTACCTTAACAGACGGCAAAATTGAAAGTGGAGTTGGACAATTGGAACCTGGTGTGCAGAGCGGGCTTGTTACTGAAAATGGCGAGAGCATCTTCGTTCAATTCAACAATCTTGGATTTTCCATTGAGTTTCCTGCTTTTTGGGATGGTAGATTTGGCTTAATAGAATCTTACGTTGATTTTGATTTTGGCGTTCGTCATTTTGTGGAAGTGTACCACATAGCCACGAGAGAAGAATTTGACGGTATAGGTGGAACAATCTTTACCCTTGGAATAAGTCCGCAAATGCACTACACTCATGATGGTGAACTTCCAATCATGGCTGGGGGAACAATCATTTTGGCTCAAGTAGGAGGCAGTACCTATTTTGTGAATTTTCCAAGCGATATAGAGCATAATTATAATCCCAACAGTGAAACAGGCACGGAATATCTTAAAATGGTAGGATACTTTGAGCCAAGTCATTGGCAATTTCTTATGGATAGCTTTATGTTTATTATTCCATAAAACAAACAACTAGGAGAGTAGTTCGTGAAAAAGTTTTTCACTACAGACGTGAATGTTCAATCTGACAAATGTTCTTGACACTATGCAACAGCCACACTCTTTGATCAAATGATAATTCTAACAGTTTTTTTGCCGCTTCTGTTATGTAGCCTTTATTTTGATATTCCGGCATAATAAACCAGCCCATAGGGTCGGCAATTCTTCCCACTGGCGTTTCGGCGGCTATTGTATAACCTATACCCCCAACCATTTTGTTATTTTCCTTTAAGGTAAGACAAAAACGGTATCCATTTTCCTTTGCATTAAATTCAATGGCGTTTTCTAAACTTTTTTGAGATTCTTCAATCGTATTTGTAACGAATCCGAATGGAACAAAAAAGTACATATTTTCTTTATTTGACATTATGTTATGATAATCAGTCAAATCCGATTGCTTATAATTTCGCATTATAAGCCTGTCACTTTCCAGTGTAACCATTCTGACCACCTTTAGTTATGCTATTCTTTAATAAACCTCTTCTGAAACCTCATTGCAACATATTTTTGGCTTATTTTCCGTTATGCACCACATCAAAAAAGCCCTACGCACCTCTGTGCGTGCGGTTTTTTGCTGCGGCACCTAGCGAAAAAACGCTCAAAAATCTGCCGCAAGCAGGTTTCAGAAGAGGTCTAATTTAGAAAGCCCCATTTTTTTGAACATATTGACCTTTCTTTATTTCCTTAATCAAACTTAAAGAACGCAACCATCTGTTGCAACATTTCCGCTTGAGAGTTTAACTCCTCTGCTGTAGAGGCGGCATCATGCGCAAATCTTGAGTTGTTTTGTACGTTGGTTGCCGTTTCAAGAAGAATTTTGCTTATTTGAGTAATCATTTCCGCTTGCTCGTTGGCAGCGGTGGAAATATTATTGATTAGTTCAAGCACCTCGTTCGCGCTTTTAATGATGGTGTGCAATGACTCGGAAGTAGACTGTGCAACCGCTGCGCCAGAATCCACTTTGGAGATAGAGTCTTGTATAAGCGTGGTGGTTTCGGTAGCGGCCTCTTGGCTTCTGTTCGCGAGACTACGTACTTCTTCGGCTACCACAGCAAAGCCTTTGCCGTGGTCTCCAGCGCGGGCGGCCTCTACAGCAGCGTTAAGCGACAGTAGGTTTGTTTGGAATGCAATATCTTGTATTACTCTGATAATCCGCGAAATATTGCCCGACGATTCTTTTATTTGCGTCATGGCTCTTAGCATATGTTCCATGTCTTGGTTGCCGGCTTTGGCATTGTTTGTGGATTTGTTGGAAAGTTCTTTTGCATCGTTCGCATTTTCGACAAAATGTATTGTTTGAAGCTTAATTAACTCCACAGAGGTGTTAAGTTCTTCCAGAGAAACGGCCTGCGTGGAAGACCCATCAGATAACTCAATTGCGTTGGTGGTGATTTTGTTCGCGCCGTCCAGAACGTACTCTGAGGCTGAAGCAATTTCACCAATAGTGCGACGAAGGGTTTCGGAAATGCTGTTAATCGAATTTTTTATTATATTAAATGAACCAAGATATTCCCTAGTAATTTTATGGGTTAAGTCACCCTTAGCAAGTGCTGTAAGAATGCTGTCAATCTCATCTACATAACTTTTGATTGTACCTGTTGCCCTTAACACAGCTTCTTCTGCTACATCCAGCTCGCGAGCTATATATTTTGTGTCTTCATCATAATCGCTTGCAGAAATAGTAATATCTAAATTGGCCTTTTCAAAAGCAGTTACAATGGTGTCAGTTAATTTTTGATTACGTTCGTTTCGGTAGGTATTTAATTTTTCGGTATGACGCTGGATGTTACGCACAGTTGTCATATCTTTTAAGAGTACCATAGCGCAAACAGCTACACCATTGTATAAGAATGGTATACAAGAATACTCAAAATCGAAAAGTTGCTTTTCGTTTAATTGTAACTGTAGCTTAATGCCATCTTGCTGTTTTCCCTCTCTAAACGCTTTTACAGTTGATGGATGATTTGCAATGTCGCTACGAAGAAAATCATTCATGTGCATACCAACAGCTTCTTTGCTACTAAATCCTGTATGCTTCTGTATCACAGCATTGGCGTATAATATCTTGAAATCTTTATCTACATAAATGAACGGGTCGGTTAAACAATCAATAGTAAGGATAAACTCGTAAACCATAGCGTCTACTTGTTTTAATATATTAGAAAACGAGCCGTCCAAGCTGGAGTCTTCTACCTTGTAAAGTATATCGCCATGTTGATTTGCATATGCTCCCTTTTCGAGAGAGTTTTCAATTGTTTTTATGTTTGTCAGGATTTTATTTATTGAGTTAGTTAATTCTCCTATTTCGTCATTGGAAATATTTTTTTCCGAATTAACATTCAAATTTCCGTGAGCTATATTTTGGGCGAATTGGAGCAAGTTACGGAGTGGAGTGATTTTTATCAGTATAAAAATTAGGCTTCCAATGCTAAAAACCGCAAATAAAACAGATGCACCAATAGCAATGCCCGCGTTTCCCACTTCATTGCTTATACCAAAAACAAATACTAAGAGAGATACATTAATAGCGGCCAATATTGCAAACAACACTATAAATACCTTTATTAGTCGAAAAATGCTCATTGCCAAAACCTCCAAATTTTTATAATTTTTCCTTTAGGAATGTCTAAAAATCTTCAATCGCAATTGTAACGAATCCGATAACATGTCTCAAATCAACCATGCTATACCCGCAAGCACTAGCAAATGCACCGGATAGGCTGCGTAAAAAAACCATTTCATGCTCCGTCCGCGTTGCCCATTGGCTACCCAAATGATTGGTAACGCCACTAGACTTGCCACTAATAGAATAACATTTCCAAGATTAATTGTCATACCTGTACCATCAAGTCCAACACTATCAAATGGCAAGTATATCCATATGCAGAATACAGCTAATACAACCAACTGCCACACTTTCACATTTTCTTTTAGATACCCGACCATTGCCATGCTAACAATAAACAAAACACCAATCCCGCCATAATCGGTAGATAGCCACTGAGCCAGCCATACAGCACCTATTACAGGAACGGGCAACAATAGCCAGTACTTCTTGTCCAACATTTTTTTGCACAAATATACACAAGCAACACCCAATGTTAATGTATAAAAAATATTCGTGCGGTTGAAAAAATCAAACAAAGGCATCCCGGTTCGTTGGTTCAAAGCCAAATCAAATGGAATTTCTGAAATTAAGGCGAACAAGCCTAGCCGTAGTATCAATTTTTCCATACTGCGAGTATGGTGGCACGCTTCAGCAATAAGATACACGAAAAGCGGGAAAGCTAGCCTACCCACTACACGAAAACCCATTGGCAAGTCTAATACCGCGCCTGTATGGTCAATTAGCATAGTAATCAATGCGATAACTTTTATATTAAATGCAGTCATAATGGCATTCCCTCTCTCTCTAAGGCTTCCAGAAGCCGTGCCCACTCTACCAGGGTTAACTCTTCTCCGCGCAAATGAGCCGCATTTTTCGCAAATCCACATTCAGAAATAATATCTCCAATTTGTGCCTTGCTTAAAGGATATAATTCAGCCGAAAATAGGGCATTTACAAGGGTTTTGCGGCGTTGTCCAAATCCTGCACGTATAATCGCAAATAATTCTTTACGAGGGGCATTTACCCGTGGCTGCGGAAGAATATCCATATGAACTACCGCAGAACCCACCTTTGGACGCGGAAAAAAGCAATTTGGCGGAACATAAGCGGCTATACTTACATCAGCATGATACTGTACCGCCAAAGATAACGCTCCATAAGCCGCGTTGCCGGGGCTACTTACCATACGTTCCGCCACTTCGCGTTGAACCATCACTGTAATAGAATCTATCCCGCCTTTTTCGTTACATGAAAAATTCTCAAGCAAGTGCATTACAATAGGAGTTGTAACATAATATGGCAAGTTAGCTACTACCTTGTGACGCATTCCTTGTTCAGCAAAACGGCTTAAATGCCCTGCAATATCATAATCCAAAATATCGCTGTGTACAATTTCCACATTGGAAGAATGGGCGATTTCAGTATTTGTCATAAAAATATCTTGTAAAACAGCTGCCAAGCCCTTATCAATTTCCACAGCCAGCACATGTCCTGCTTCTGCCGCCAAAGCTTGAGTAAGTCCGCCTATGCCTGGACCAATTTCCAGTACGCAATCCGAACGAGTTAGGTTTGCCGCACGAATAATTTTTTGTCTAACATGAGGGTCAGTTAAAAAATTTTGCCCCAAAGATTTACGTGCTTTAAGCCCATGTTGTTCTAATATAGACTTTACACCTGCATATGTGGAAAGATTTATCATTGTGTAACCACTCACCTTTTCGGTTTGAATATAATCAGTAAAATAAGTACAGCAACACCAGTTAGTACAATTGTTCCACCGGGACGCAAATCATAATAATAGGATAACACCAAGCCCGCAACTGTAAACAAAAAAGCAAACATTATTGAATAGACCAAATTTCCTCTATAGCTACGTGACACTTGCATAGCACAAGCCACTGGTACAACCATTAGTGACGAAACAATCAATGCTCCAACTGTGCGTGCCGAAACAGCCACAGCCACAGCCGTAAGTACAGTAAAAATCAAGTTAACGCGCTTTACTGGAATCCCTGCCGCTACCGCGCTTTCTTCATCAAAGGCTATGTGCATTAACCAGCGATACAAAGCAAGTGCCACCACTGTCACTACAATGGAAAGCCCCACAATTGCCTTTAATTCAGAATCGTTGATGGCCACAATACTACCAAACAAAAAATTATAAAATCCGCCCTGAGTTGCAAAGCCTGAAAAAACGGCGGCAAGTCCAACACCCAGCGATAAAGTAATACTAACCGAAAGTTCGGCATAACGCGCAAACCGCCGCCTAATAAGTTCAATTCCAAGCCCGGCGCAAACCGCCGCTAACATAGCACCCATTACTGGATTAAACCCCAAGGCCAGTCCCATAGCCACGCCAGCTAGCCCTGTATGCGATAAAGCATCTCCTACAGTGGACATTCTGCGTAAAACAATCACCTGTCCAATCATAGGTGTCATAATGGACACACAAACAGCGGCTATCAAAGCCCGTCGCATAAAATCGAACTGCAACAACTCTATAAACGGCATATTCGCCAAAACTGCCATATTTGCAACATTTGTCAATGCCCAAATGACCCCCTTTAGAGATTGTCTAGTATCTTAGAATTCGTTGAGTATAGCGGTTTCAGTTTTTTGGTAGAAAAACGCCCCTACTTATGCAAAGTTATATCTTGGTAAAATGTACAGGGTTCTGTTACTCTAATTCCCCCGTCTTTTTCAAACTGTAAAATGCAATCGGCGTGATTAAGAATCAATGGCACATCATGAGTTACCATTAAAAGTGTTGCACCATCTCGTTTGTTTAGCTCGCCTAGCAAGCAACAAATCTGTATAGCGGCACCGTTATCTATACCAACAGTGGGTTCGTCCAGTAAGATTAAATCCGGCTCACTTACCAAGGCTTTAGCAAGTAGTACCCGCTGTTGCTGCCCTCCAGATAACTTTCCTATGGGCTTTTCACAATAACGGTGCATATCCATTTGCTCCAAAGCTTTGTTAATCCGTTGTCGCCTTTCGCGCCACGAAACCCTAACACCAACCGAAAATCCCATTCCAACTACTTCCGAAACTGTAGCAGGAAAGTCTGGATTAAAGGACGAAGCCTTTTGTGCAACATAGGCAATATTTTTTGCAAAAATCTCAACTTTGCCCTCTGAAGGCTTTAACAATTTTAACAGCAATTTTAACAATGTGCTTTTACCAGAACCATTGACCCCCGCTATACACACAAACTCGCCTTGCCTTACTTGAAAGTTTATGTCTTTAAGCACAAGTTCATTTTCATAACGAAAATATAACTCCTGCACTGATATGATTTCCATAAACAATTCTTCACCTTTGCTACTGTATGTAGTTTACTATGCCACCTAAGTATATCCTATGCCATACGTTAATCCTAAAGCTTACCGGTGTCAAGTAAATTTAATAGAACCCTTCATAGGATTTGTTCACGAGTATAAACAATTGTACGAAATTCATTTTGGCATTGACAGTCACTAGTGGGTTAAGTAAACTGGATGGGTTATAGAGAATGGGAGTAGATTATACAAATTTCGATTGTTCGATTTAATGTCAATTTAATGTCAGGAGGAAACAAAGTGAATATAGGTACAGAAGTAAAAAACATAGTTTTGACGGCTATGTTTATCGCACTAATATTTATAGCGATTACATTTTTCCGTATCCCAAACGGGTTTGGTGGTATCATCCACGTAGGTGATGGGATAATTTTTCTTGCGGCAACTCTGCTTCCAATGCCTTATGCAATGTTGGCGGCCAGTCTTGGTGCCGGCCTGATGAATTTTACTGCGGGACTATTTATGTTTTTGCCTTTTACCCTTGTAATCAAACCTTTGCTAGCCATTTTCTTTACTAACAGAGGCAAATCCATTCTGAATATACGCAATACAACCGCTCCATTTTCGGCTGGCATTCTAAATACAGTTTTGTATTTTTTTGCAAATGCTATTATTTTTGATGGCTTAACTCTGCGTGCCCTGATACAAGGGGAAACTAGTTTTATTAACTGGGTGGTTGCTATACAAGCTATCCCTGGCTTGTTAATACAGGCTGGAGGTAGTGTAATCGTATTTTTTATTTTGGCGAAAGCAATGGACGTATTAGGCTTAAAAGAACGTTTTGGCTTGCATAACTCCTCCAAATCTAGCATATAGTGTGCTATATCTTTTTCACCGCGTGAACAGGAGGCATTTTTGTGGGAGGCACAAAAATTTTTGTCCTACAAATGAAAGATGTAATAAAATTAGCCCTTTTTGCACTATTCGGCTTGGCTTTGATTATACTGCTTGTGCTAATTTTCATTCCAAGGCAGGCGCAAGAGGCTCCAGAAGGTCAAGGTATTCCGGCGGGGCGCCCCGTTAACCAACCAGCGGCGTATTATCCCATACCACCATCAGCCGCAACTGCACGTTACATACCGGGTACCTATATTTCTTCCATCATAATCCACGACCGCCCAGTGGACATCAAGGTGACAGTCACTGAAAACTCTATCACCGCCATAGAAATGTCTGAGTTATACGAAAGTCAGCGAATACTATACCCTCTGTTTGAAACTTTGATGGAACGAGTATCGGACGATATACTTTTCTACCAAACCGCAGATATTGTTATTCACAATGATTTCCCAGTAACAACAGGGATACTACAGCAAGCAGTAGCATCGGCACTTTATCAGGCATCGCGATAATATACTTGTAAAACAACAAAACAACAAAACAACAATGAGACAAAAATGGCAAAATTCTATTGCATACTTCCAAGAAATATGCTAAGATTCCATTCACAACTGAAAATACTGCGGAGAAGAGTGGGTCAGCAACCCACTCTTTACTTTTGCTTTTTGTTTTGGCTTTTTGTAATTTTTTTCTTGAGGTGATTAAATAATGCCGCAAAATCCGATTGTCGCTACTGTAAAGGCTTTGATTGAACCTACTGTTGAGGCTCAGGGCGTAGAACTCTACGACTTGGAGTACATTACTGAATATGGACGCAAAGTTTTACGGCTATATATTGATAAAATTGGTCTTAATAATTCAAACAGCCCAAATAATGGTATTGGATTAGATGACTGCGAACGTGTAAGTCATGCAGTTGAAGCTGTTTTGGATACCAACGACCCTATTTCCGAAGCCTATGTACTGGAAGTAAGTTCGCCCGGTATCGAACGAAAACTGATTAAAGACAGCCACTATTCCCGCCATATTGGGGAACTGGTGGAGGTTAAATTGTACAAGCCATTTGATAATCGCAAGAAATTTCAAGGGATACTAACAGGGCTAAAGGATGGTTGTGTAGAAATCAGCCAAGATAGTACAGAGCTGTCTTTCAACCGCGAACTTATAGCCTATTGCCGTCTAATCTACCGCTCTGGTTCTGAATAGGAGCTGAATAGGAGGAGTTCAAATAATGGATAATGGCGCGGAGCTAATCGATGCCTTATCACAGATTGCACGTGAGAAAGGGATTGATAAAAATATTATTTTCGAGGCAATTGAAACATCGCTTATTTCCGCCTGCAAAAAGCATATAGGTGCAAATGCCAATATCAAAGTTGTTATCAATGAAGATACAGGCAAAATGCAAGTTCTTAACCAAAAAGAAATAGTTGAGACAGTAGAAGATATTACTACTCAAATTTCTTTGGAGGACGCCAAAGAAATCAAGCGAGATTATGAAATAGGCGACATTGTGGATATTGAAGTTGCACCGCGAGATTTTGGACGAATTTCCGCCCAAACAGCTAAACAAGTAGTAGTACAAAAATTCCGTGAAGCCGAACGAGAGATTCTTTATCAAGAATACATTACCAAAGAACAAGATATTATGACAGGAATTGTCCAGCGGCGCGACCGCCGTAACGTTATTGTGGCTTTGGGCAAACTTGAGGCAATTTTGCCTCTTGGAGAACAAATGCCACGTGAACCATATACTTTTCAAGATAGAATCAAGGTTTATGTACAGGAAGTCAGGCAGACAAGCAAAGGGCCATCGGTTGTGGTCTCCAGAACCAGCCCCGAACTGGTTAAACGATTATTTGAACAGGAAGTACCTGAAGTTTTTGACGGCACTGTAGAAATAAAATCCATTGCCCGGGAGGCTGGGTTCCGTAGCAAAATGGCTGTATATTCGCGCAACCCCAATGTTGACCCTGTAGGTGCTTGTGTAGGGCAAAGTGGATACCGTGTTAATGTTGTAAGCAATGAACTTAGGGGCGAAAAACTGGATATTATACAGTGGAGTAGCGACCCAACAAAATATATAGCGGCGGCTTTAAGCCCAAGCAAAGTATCTCTGGTTGCAATTAATCCTAACGAACAGACTGCAAAAGCTATAGTGCCAGACCATCAACTTTCATTGGCTATTGGAAAAGAAGGACAAAATGCAAGACTGGCCGCTCGTCTTACCGGTTGGCGTATTGATATAAAAAGTGCAAGCCAAGCCTCTGCCATTAATTTCATAACCGACGAAGAACTAAATGTGGACTATGAAGAATTCTTAAAGGCCAAAAAGAAAGCTGAACAACCTATTGAACTTGAAACATTGGAAACACTTAAAGAAAGTGAAGAAATCATCCCTCAAAATATTGAATCTGAAGTTGCTACAGACACTAAAGACGATGTAGAAACATTTGCAGAAACGGCAACAATAATAAAAGCAAAGTCTGAAAAAATAGCAAAAGCAGAAAAAACTTCAGAAATTACTGAAGTTACAAAGACATCAGTAGATATCTCAGAAGCAACTACAGAACCATCAACCCAAGAGTATATTGATGATTATGATGACGGTTATGATGATGACGGTTATGATGATTACGATGACGATTATTACGATGATGACTACTATGATGACGATGACGGTTATGATGATTATTATGACGATGATTACTACGATGACGATTATTACGATGATGATTACTATGACGACGATGATAAGGAAGTTGCTAATGGGACTTCAAATGAGGTTTCAAAAGAAGCTTCATTGGAAGCATCAAATGGAGCTTCCAATGGAGCCAAAGTTTCGGATAAAATTTCAGATAAAGCTCCAAAAAACAAAGCATCAAACAAAACCTCTAAAACTTCAAACAAAGCTTCTGGTAAAACCAAGTCATAAGTCCCAAAGATAGCGAGTGATAAAGGTGAAACAACGTAAAATCCCCATGCGCAAATGCACTGGCTGTCAAGAAATGAAAAATAAGAAAGAGCTTATTCGCATAGTGCGTACCGAAACAAACGATTTTGTAATAGACACCACGGGCAAGCAATCTGGGCGCGGGGCTTATATATGCCCGCAACTCCCCTGCTTTGAAAAGGCTTTTAAGCAAAAAGGGTTGGAGCGTTCATTCAAACAGCCTGTACCAAAAGTAGTGTATGAGGCATTAAAGTCAAGGTTGGAGGACACGCCATAATGAATAGTAAGGTTGCTTCCTTGCTAAGCCTTTGTGCTAAGGCGGGCATGTTACGTACTGGAGAAGAAACAGCCGAAAAACTTCTGCAACAGGAATCGGCGCAATTGGTTATCATAGCTGGTGATGCGTCTGATAATACTAAGCGGAAGTTCACCAATAAATGTTTTTATTACAAGAAGCCTATACGGGTTTTTGGAGAAAGAGGTGATTTATCAAAATGCGTAGGCAAACAAAACAGAACCGTTTATGTTATAACCGATTCGGGGTTTGCCTCACGCATACAAAATTTAATTGATGCAGATAGTGTAAGCAGTTAGGCAGGTGAATGGATGCCAAAAACTCGTGTTTACGAATTGGCACGAAAATTCAATACAAGTTCCAAAAATATTATCCAATTACTTAACTCCTATGGAAAGGAAGTAAACAATCAATTGAGCGCAGTGGACGAACCTGAAGTAAAACGCATCACTCGCGATTTAGAAAAATCGCCGCAAGATGCCAAAGAGAACCGCCCCCGTACCGAAGGGGAAAAAACGGAGGAACGCCCGCGGCGCCCACGTCCAGACGGGGAAGAACGACCACGCCGCCCGCGTCCAGAAGGAGAAGAACGCCCGCGCCGTCCGCGACCAGACGGCGAACGACCACCACGACCAGCTGGAGAAGAACGCCCACGTCGTCCGCGTCCAGAGGGTGAAGAACGGCCACGCCGACCACGGCCAGATGGTGAAGAACGCCCGCGCCGCCCACGGCCAGAGGGTGAGGAGCGGCCACGTCGTCCGCGACCAGATGGTGACCGTCCCCCAAGGCCAGAAGGAGAAGAACGGCCACGCCGCCCACGACCAGATGGTGAGGAAAGGCCACGTCGACCACGACCAGATGGTGAACGTCCGCCACGTCAAGATGGCGAACGTCGACCACGACCGGATGGCGAGCGTCCGCCACGGCCAGACGGCGAACGCCGTCCACGGCCAGATGGTGAACGTCCACCGCGTCAAGATGGTGAACGTCGACCGCGGCCAGATGGTGAACGCCGCCCACGGCCAGATGGTGAACGTCGACCACGACCGGATGGCGACCGTCCGCCGCGTCAAGATGGTGACCGTCGGCCACGACCTACAGGTGACCGCCCACCACGTCAAGATGGTGACCGCCGACCACGCCCCACAGGCGACCGTCCACCGCGTCAAGACGGTGACCGCCGACCACGCCCCACAGGCGACCGTCCACCGCGTCAAGATGGTGACCGCCGACCACGCCCAGATGGTTCCCGGCCTGGATATGCAAATAGACCAGCCAGTGGAGGCAGACCTCCACAACGTACTGACGGTAAGCGGCCACCATTCGCTGGAAATAAACCTGTAGCGGGCAAAAAGCCTGATACAAAGCTTGGTGGCGAACCATCTAAGGATGACCGCAAACAAGATTGGAAAAAACGCACCGATGCCGTTAAATCCAAAGACAAAAAAGATGGTGACCGTAAGGAAAATCGGCAATTCCTTGACCGTAGTGATGGTCAAAACCGTCGCAAAAACACACGTGGCAAAGGCAAAAAATCCATACCCAAAAAAGTAATGCCTGTTACTGTTGTTCCTACTGTTACGGATATTACTGTTAGTCCCGAAGTCACGGTGCGAGAAATGGCTGAAAAACTATACAAATCCAACGCAGAAATCATTAAGCTTTTGATGAAGAAAGGCGTTATGGTAACGGCTAATCAAATCATTGACTTTGATACAGCTGTATATATAGGCGAACAGTACAATGTTGTAGTGGAGGAATATGTAGAGGCAGATATTTTTGAAGAAGCCTTTGCAGAAACACCAGAAGACGATTCTCTACGGATGGAACGTCCTCCTGTTGTGGTAGTTATGGGTCATGTAGACCACGGCAAAACTTCTTTGCTGGATGCCATTCGTGACAGCCATGTGCAAGAAGGGGAAGCGGGGGGTATCACACAGCACATTGGTGCTTATACCGTAGAAATAAACAACAAGCCCATTACCTTCTTGGATACGCCTGGGCATGAAGCATTTACTGCAATGCGTATGCGTGGAGCGCAAATTACAGATATAGCTATATTGGTAGTTGCCGCTAACGATGGCATTATGCCTCAAACAATAGAGGCCATTAATCATGCCAAAGCCGCCGAAGTGGAAATTATCGTTGCCATTAATAAAGTTGACCTTCCTGGAGCAAATCCAGACAGGGTTAAGCAAGAATTAACGGAACATGAGCTTCTAGTAGAAGAATGGGGCGGCAGTACGATTGCTGTGGAAGTTTCGGCCAAACAAAGAACTAATATTGACAGTTTGCTGGAAATGATAATCCTTGCGGCTGAAGTCAAGGAATTGCGTGCTAACCCCAATAAAAAAGCACGTGGAAGCATAATCGAAGCCAAGCTGGATAAAGGACGCGGCCCTGTTGCCACGGTTCTTGTGCAGGATGGTACCTTGCGCGAAGGTGACCCTGTAGTAGCAGGTTCATGTTATGGGCGAGTGCGTGCTATGGTAGATGATAAGGGTAAGCGCGTGATTGAAGCCGGCCCTGCCATTCCTATTGAAATTGTAGGACTGTCTGATGTTCCAACTGCTGGTGATATGTTCTATGTGGCGGCCAGTGACAAACAAGCGCGGCAGTTGTCTGGTGCAGTTATTGCGCGTGGGCGCGAAAGCCTTGTTAAAGCCACTCCTAACAAAGTCTCGCTTAATGATTTGTTTGAGCAGATTCAAGCTGGAAACGTTAAAGATTTGAATGTAGTGGTAAAAGCTGATGTGCATGGTTCTGTAGAAGCACTAAAAGCAAGCCTTGAAAAACTCTCAAATGACGAAGTACGCGTGCGTACAATTCATGGAGGAGTAGGTGCTATTACAGAAACGGATGTTATGCTAGCTTCTGCTTCCAACGCTATTATAATTGGTTTTAACGTTCGGCCTGATCCGTTGGCGCGTGCCGTTGCGGATTCTGAAAAAGTGGATTTACGCATGTATCGGGTGATTTATGCCGCCATAGAGGATATTGAAGCCGCTATGAAAGGTATGCTTGCCCCTGTATTTGAGGAAAAAGTACTTGGCCATGCAGAAATTCGCCAGTTATTCAAAGCCTCTGGAGTAGGTACCATTGGTGGTTCTTATGTACTGGACGGCAAAATAACACGCAACGCCCAAGTGCGTATAGTGCGAGATGGTATTATTGTCTATGATGGTACACTAAGTACTTTGCGTCGTTTCAAAGATGATGTGAAAGATGTTGCAAGCGGTTACGAATGTGGTTTGCTATTCCACAATTTCAACGATATTAAGGAAGGCGACAAAGTGGAGGCATACGTAATGGAGGAAATTCCACATGCCTAAAAATTCTAGGGGTGGAAGTGGTAAAACACGATTGACACGTATTAATGATGAAATAGCGCGGGTTGCGGCAGAAATTATACGTTCTGAAATGACTGACCCGCGCATAGGCACGGTTGTTAGTGTACTTCATGCGCAAACAACCAACGACCTAAAATACTGCAAAGTGGCGGTGAGCGTGCTAGGCACGCCCGAACAGCAACAGGAAACAATGACCGCGCTTTCAAATGCGGCGGGCTTTGTACGCAAGCGCGTTGCCGATATATTGAACTTGCGCAATACCCCGGAAATCACTTTTGTATTTGATGATAGTATTGCTCATGCGATGCGGATGCATAAACTCATAGACGAGGTGAACCGAGGCGATGGATAATCGGTTCGATAGCATTTTGGAGACGATTAGAAAACTTATCACCAATGGGGATATTTTCTATATCACAGGGCATACCAACCCAGATGGAGATTCGATTGGTGCTTCATTTGGGTTGGCACTTGCTATTGAAAAAATGGGTAAAGAAGCAAGGGTCATAGTGGAACCTTATCATAGCAAATATAATTTGATTCCGGGTTCGCATTTGCAACATAGTGGTGAAGAAATATGGGAATGCCCGCTAATTTGTTTGGATAGTGCCGATGTAAGCAGACTTTCAGGTCATGCACGCAAATTAGCGGATACTCTTTCTACCACTATTTGTATCGACCATCATTATACTAACACTGGCTATGCGCGTTACAATTATGTAGATGGCACGGCTTCTTCTACATGCGAATTAGTATATACCTTACTTGATGGATTTGTGCCAATTGACCGTGATATAGCGTCGGCATTATATGCCGGAATGGTGTGCGATACAGGTGGGTTTCGTTTTATGGCCACCAGCCCAAAAACGCTTAATATTGCCGCGAAACTTATAGCTTATGAAATTCCTTTCTCGCAAATTTATGCTGAACTGGTACATTTGCATACCTATTCTGAAATCAAATTACTTTCTCGGGTGCTGGATAGCACCACTCGTACAGAAGATGGCAAAGTTGTATATGCTTGTGTACCCAAATCTATGATGACGGGGCTAAACGGTGCCCCAGATGCCACTCCAATGGATTTGGAGGGCGTTGTTGAGTATTTGTTAAATATTCGTCGAGCCGAACTGTCTTTGCTACTATATGAGCGAGAAGATGGAAGCATTAAAATCAGCTTACGTTCTAAAAAAGCAAACGTGGCTAGCGTTGCTATGCAGTTTGACGGCGGAGGCCATCAATTGGCGGCAGGTGCGCAGGCAACTGGTGATATTTATGATATTTGCGAACAAGTTTTGCGTGTGATTAAGGCGGAAATGCAATTATGATACAAACTAAAAAAATACAATCTGGTGTAATCAACGTTTATAAGGAAAAGGGTTTTACTTCCCATGATGTGGTTGCCATAGTACGTAAACTATTTAGTAATAGTGGCGAATATGGCAAAAATCTTAAGGTTGGACATACTGGTACTTTAGACCCTAATGCTGAAGGCGTACTTCCAATCTGCATTGGAAGGGCAACTAAAATTGCAGGACTATTGACAGCAGACGATAAATCCTATCGTGCAGAACTTTGTCTTGGTTTTGTCACGGATACAGGTGATATCACCGGGAACAAATTGTTCACAGAAAATCAGGAAAATCAAATATATCAAAATGCCATATCCCCAAGCACACTTGACCCACATGTTATTCAGGAAGCAATAAATTCTTTTATAGGAACCTATGAGCAGATTCCGCCAATGTATTCGGCTATTAGGGTGGAAGGCAAACGATTATATGAATTGGCGCGAGAAGGTAAAACAATAGAACGCAAGCCACGTAAGGTTCATATTTTTGGAATTTCTATAGTGCCAGAATCGGATTCCCGCTTGTGGCTGGATGTAGATTGTAGCAAAGGCACATACATAAGAAGCCTTTGCGTGGATATTGGAGAAAAATTAGGTATAGGCGGCTGTATGGGGGATTTAATACGCACGCGCTCGGGTTCATTTTATGTAAAAGATGCCATTCGACTTGATGACTTGAAGCGGTATGCACAAGATATGTTGCTTTCTAATGTGTTGATTCCTATGGAAGTGGCCTTACCTGTCCCCAAAGCAGTTTTATTGCCTAATGCCATTTTTAAGAGCGTTGTCAATGGCCATGCAGTGCCAATAAAACAAGTTTACTGTGAACAGGATATAGAAGAAGGTAATTTTTTTTGGCTTTATGATAGTAAAGCTGACGAGTTGATAGGGTTGTATAGCGTTTATAAGGGAATGCTTAAACTGGAGGTATTGGTGTATGCAAATCATTAAGACCGCACCTCTTGGTATGTTTTGCAAAAATGATAAAATAGGCAAAGATGATATAAAAGGCAAGGGAGACGAAAAGGTTAATCTGGCGGTAACAATTGGGAAGTTTGAGGCTTTGCACAGTGGACATAAACATTTAATAAATCTAGTTTCTGAATATGCACAAGCCAATCGTCTAGCATCGGCGGTATTAAGCTTCGCGCCAAACCCTATCAAAGTATTGCATGATGCGGATTACAAACCCCTTTTTGTTCCAACAGAACAGGCGGCTTTACTTCAGTCTATAGGTTCTATAGACTACTGGATTTCACACCCTTTTGATGTTTCCTTTGCTCAACTTTCGCCAAAAGAGTTTTACAAATGGCTTTATAAAGAAATGCGTTGTCGTGCATTGTTTGTAGGTGAAGGATTCCGTTTTGGACGGGGGCGCGAAGGTACACCTAGCATGTTGCAGGATTTTAGCAGTTTTGCTAATAATGGCGAAAAAATGAAAGTGGTAACGGTTCCTAATCAAAGTGTAGGACTTGAAAAGGTCAGCACATCCCAAATCCGTGCCTTATTGGAAAAAGGGCAAATGCAGGAAGCCGCCGCGCTATTAACGCGGCCATTTTTTTTAATAGGGAAAGTCCAAAAGGGGAGGCAACTAGGACGCGCAATAGGATTTCCAACAGTTAACCTCCATCCACCTGAAGATAAGTTTTTGCCGCCGGATGGGGTATATGTTACAGTTACAAAAATTGCAAAAGTTGCAAAAAATGCAGAAAACACATACAATATTGAAAAATTCCAAGAAAGATTTCGCAGTATAACCAACATTGGAACCAACCCCACCGTGCAAATATCCAGCCAGCGTAAAGTGGAAACTCATATATTCGATTTTAACACTGATTTATATGACCAAGAAATATTAGTAGAGTTCCATCAATATTTACGCCCACAACAAACATTTGATAATTTGGAAGCATTGAAGAATCAGATTGCATTGGATGTACAGATAGCACAGAAGTATCCTCTAAAAACGTGATTAGAACATAATCTAAAATCATAACTAAAATATCTGATTTTCCATTGACAATTTTGTTCTAATGCGTTAGAATTGCTTTGCGGAAAAATTCTAACGCATTAGAACTGTAATAACAAAAGGAGGGTAGACCCATGGCAATCAAATTATTCGATTCAGAACTTAAGGTCATGGCAATTTTATGGAAGGAAGGTGACACTTCCGCAAAACAGATTACGGAAACTTTGAAAGAGCAGATAAGTTGGAGCAAGAGTACAACTTATACAATCATTAAACGCTGTATAGATAAGGGAGCTATAGAGCGTATTGAACCCAATTTTATCTGCCGCCCACTTGTCACCATTGAAGAAGCGCGCGAACATGAAACCACTGTACTTATTAACAAGATGTATGGCGGTGCTGGAGACCAGCTCGTTGCTTCGTTATTATCAGGAAGCAAGCTTTTATCAAAAAATGAAGTTGAACGCTTAAAACAGATTGTTCTTGAAATGGAGTAGCTATACTACTATAGGACATTTTCTCATCAAAAAATAACCGAACTCCCCTGAAAATGGGATTCGGTTATTTTTTTGCCTTTCTTTTTACATGCCGCGTCGGCACAAATAGTTTATGAAAAAATTCGCCACGAGCGCGAAGGCTGTCGGCTATTTTTCACACTTTTTAATTTGTTAAATTATATCAATTTACCGAAAGCGTTGCGTTAGAAGTCTCAAGTGCAAGTCGCACTTTTTTTGCACAATGGTCAAAATGTGCAGTACGCGCTTCAACTGTACCAGGGTCATTTATTGAAAATTCTAAACCTGTAAGCCCCATACGAACATTTCCCAAAGAAGCTTGTGCTTTCACATGGTAACCCACATTTGGCAACGTGGGTAAATTTAAGTTAAGCTTTGCATTGCTGGTTTCTACTTGCCACAAATAATCTGAATAGTTGTCAAATTTTGATATATTCATAGCCAAAGTGCCATTAAAACTAATCAGAGATAATTGCGCCGCATCTATTTCCCATGCGTCAACTGCTCCGTTAAAATGCTCAAAAACTGCCGTGGGAGCTACAACATTAGCCAACCTTAGCCGTCCATTGCCGCTTTCTGCTTTTATATTATTCGCCGCTAACGCTTCGAGTGATGTTTGCCCATTGGTATTAGATATTTGCAATTGGTCACATGTAAGAGCAGACAAATCCATGTTGCCATTGGTACCACTAATGTTTATAACCTTAAACATATGCTCAGGCACATATGCGTTAATTGATACAAACTCAAAGTCATCTTCTTCATAGTTAAGGTAATACTTTCCTCCAAGCTTCATAAGTTCTACAGACGCACCTTTGCGACGTTGTTTATATCGTATACGTGCTGAAATCTTATCGCCATTGTATCCTTTGATTATCACTTCTCCATTATACCCTGCAAGGCTTAACTCATTGTATCCCGGTAATACAGTCAATTCTATATGTTGTTCTGAGCCAGTGATTGGGGTGCTTGCTGGACTGCCTGAACTGCTTGTGCTAGGTTTAGATACATGTGCCGCCTCAGCCGCTATAGTTTTAGAAATCTTGTCTGCCAAATTAACAGTCTTTTCTGCCACAGTTTCGGTTAGTTTGTGAATCTTAGGCTCCAGAGTGCGAGCAAAGGCATCAAATTTCCGCCCTAATTCATCAAAATCTACTACAGGTGCTGAAGTAGAAGGCTTAGGAGCGGGAGAACGTCCGTCATTGGAGATTGGAGCATCACGTGAAGTTTCGGTGCGTGGTGCAGGCGAACGCGGTGGTGGACTTTTTTTCTCTCCACTATCGACTGTAGATAACAGTTTTGCGGCCTCGTCCGCTGTTATTTTGCCCTCCTGCAACATGTTCAAAATCATCATTTTTTCATTAGGCATTGATTATTCCTCCTCTAAGAACCTGTTTAATCAGGCTCTAATAGACCTCTTCAAAATCACTTATCCACTTCCATATACGCTTCTAATCGGTAAATAGGTCCTAAATCCGAAAATTTTTCTTCATATTCAGTCATGATATTATTTTCCATGCCACTATGATGCAAATCTAAAGATATATTTCTCAGTTTCCAGCACCGTTCAGAAAGCTGGTTAATAGAAAATTCAAATAACACACGATTGTCTGTCTTAAAGAAAATTTCAGGGATTCCAAGGGATTCGTACAAAGCAAGAAAATTTACATGAGTTAGTCTGCGTTTTGCCCATTTCTTTTTATTACGCCACGGGTCACAAAAATTGATATAAAGCCGTTTTACTTCATTAGGACGAAAATAGTCTGCCAGTTCTGTAGCATCCATTTGCAGAAAAACCAATGAACCTTCAACATCCCGCGATAACCTAGCCGCTGCCGCCAATATAGTGGCCTCACGCTCTATAGCAACATGGTTAATTTCAGGGTGTAATGCGGCAGTTTGTGCAATAAACCGCCCCTTTCCACATCCCAATTCTACATGAATGGGAAGAGCGTTATTAAAATATTGTGGCATTTTTCCGGCGTAGTCAGAAGAGTCTCGTAGTATACGCGGATTTTCAGCTAATTCCCCGGCTGTCCAGGGCTTTTTACGGTTACGCATGGACATTGCCAATATCTCCTTTGTTAGGCTTTATGTTCACGGCCAAAATTAATACCATTATTAAAAATATTGCCACATTCATCATAAATGGGAATCGACGGTCAATACCTGATAATTGTCCTGCAAGTAATCCAAACGGGCTGGAAATAGCCAAAATAATCGCATTCATAAGACTACGTATACGTGCGCGTTCATTTGGGTCTATGGCATGTGCGGCCAATGTGTCTATCCGTGGCAATAGTAATGCCCCAGCGCAAGCTTCTACTATTACATATACGGCCAGCCACATCCAATAGCCCGGCGGGGTGAATAATAGCAAAAGATTTGCCGCCAAATAAGCAGTAATCCCAACCCGCATAACATTTAGTGGCTTGAAAATATTAAGTCTATTTTGAATCACAAAGAAAAACGACAACATTACACCAGCTCGCAAAATCGGGAAATAGGCTAGAAAGGACTCCGCCAACTCCAAGTTTTGAGTTGCATACAGCGCGAAAAAAGTTGAGGTAATCATAAACATAATGGCAACAAGCGTTTGCAAAGCCATAGCGCGCAACATTGGACGCGAACGCCTAATTTGCCCAAATACCTCCCCATAACCTTTTACCAATTGAAGTATGGAAGAATTTTTAGTTGCTTCCATACGTTCTAATCCGCGCTCAGTTTCTGTTGAGTAGATATACAGAATCACAAATTTGGCAGTAAAGGATATAAATGTGATTATAAGTAGAACGCGCATTACAGGCACTACTCCATTTACTTCAACAAAGAACCCTGATATTGGCGCGAAGAAAACAGCCAGTAGACCACATACATATAACCAGTTAAAGAATTGAGCAATTTTACTTTCTTCGGTCATTTCATCAATCCAAAGGCATTCCCATGAAGCATGAGTAATTTGCCATAAGCCGTTAATCAAAGCACCGGCCAAAAACCACCAGAAATTCTGGGAAAATGCCCAAATCAATGCTGGAATACCCCAAGAAACGAAATCTCCGATAAAAGTGGTAAGCCGACGCCCAAACTTATCGGTTAGCACACCTCCAAATATAGCGGCTATCATTTGCACTAGCCGCCCTACAGTAATCAAAATACCGATTTGGGCGTCCAAAACTCCCAAACTAAACATATATATCGTAAAAAAGGGCATGTATAAATTGAACGGAATCCCCCAAAGCGGCTCAGTCCATATACAAGCCTTGGAGTTCCCTTTCAAAGAGAACAAAAAGGCAAACATTAACAAAATCCTCCTCATATTATAATGATAGCATTTTCTCATGAACCATTCCTATGGCTTGAGGATTTTATCACAGAGACAGGGTGTTTTGCAAAGAGATAAAGTAAACGTATAGATATACCAGATGTCAAAAACATCTGGTATAGAACACGCTCTAATTACATAGATTGACAATTACCACTTTTGCTTCTTGTTTTCGTATTCGCAGTAGTTATACACAATGTCACCAAAATATTGGGTTTCAGATTCCTTAGTAAGCTCCCATCCCGGCCTAATGTCCATATCTATCATATAAGTGTCTGCGCTGGGAGTTGCATGTATACGTGTTATAAGGGCTTTCTCACAATAATCTACAAGTAGCTTGTAGACCATTGCGCCACCAATAACAAAGACGTTCGCCCTTTCCTCTGAGGTCAGCTTCCCTAATGCAACTAACAGTGTATCTACGGAATTGCACACAAACAAACCAGGCATGTGGAAGTTTATTGCAGAAGATATTGAAAAGGTGCCAGTAGCTTCTTGTGGAGTTATTTCATACGCGCTTTTACTTGTGAGTACTATATTGCTCCTGTCTGGCAACGGTTTTTGCTCCGGGAGAGATAAAAATGTGTTATAACCCATTACCACTGAATTCCCCGTTGTTATTTGTTTGAAGCGGTGAAGGTCTTCTTGGATATAATACAACAGTTTCCCATTTTTCCCGATTCCCCAATTACTTGTTGCGGCCACTATAAGTGTCATACCTATCCTCCAGCCATCTTTTATATGAAAAGTAATTATACAACTAAGTCTAGCCGTTTAATGCGCAATACATTTAGTAAAACAGATATAGAGCTAAATGCCATAGCAAGGGCGGCAATTATTGGGTTTAGCAAAGGCCCGCCAAAAATATATAGAAGTCCTGCGGCAATTGGAATACCAGCTATGTTATAAGCAAAAGCCCAAAATAGATTTTGTTTAATATTCTGCATGGTTTTCTTGCTTAAATATATAGCCTGGGCTACGCCTTGCAAATCTCCACGCATAAGCACTATTTCCGCAGATTCTATCGCAACGTCCGTACCACCGCCTATTGCAATACCTATATCCGCCTGCACAAGTGCAGGGGCATCGTTGATTCCATCACCAACCATAGCAACCTTGTTTCCCTGTGATTGCAATAACTTTACCTTATCGGCTTTATCTTGTGGTAAGACTTCTGCCAATATATTATCAATACCCGCTTGCCTTGCCACGGCTTGAGCTGTGCGTTTGTTATCACCAGTAAGCATTACAACATCAATACCCATATTTTTTAGCCTGTCGATTGCCAATTTGCTCGTTGGTTTGATAATATCGGCAACAGCTATAATTGCTTCAAGTTTACCATCTATGGCTAAATACATAGGTGTTTTACCCTCATTTGCCAAATTGTCAGAATCAGCAATATAAGCTGTAAGGTCAATTTCATATTCTTCCATCAATTTCTTATTTCCTATGAGAATGTCTTTACCATCAATAAAAGCGGCAATGCCCTTTCCTGTTATTGAATTAAATTTGTCAGGTTCTTTTAACTCGCCAAACTTTTCCAAGCCGTGATTTACAATTGCTTCACCTAAAGGATGCTCAGATTGCTTTTCGGCACTTGCCGCCAGCATAAGTACTTTATCCTCGCTATAGTTCCCTTTTGTGATAATATCAGTAACATGGGGCTTTCCTTCTGTAATGGTTCCTGTTTTATCAAGTACTACAGTTTTGATTTTATGTGCAATTTCTAAAGATTCGCCGCCCTTAATCAAAATGCCGTTTTCCGCGCCCTTGCCTGTACCGACCATAACCGCTGTAGGCGTGGCCAAGCCTAAAGCACAGGGACAGGCAATCAGCAAAATTGAAACCACAATAACCATAACAAAGGCGAAATCATATCCGGCAATAAACCATGCAACCCCTGCCGCTATGGATATTGCCAATACAACATAAGCAAAATATCCTGATATGATATCGGCAATCCTTGCTATGGGGGCTTTTGAATTTTGGGCATCTTCAACCAATTTAACAATTTGAGATAAAACAGTATCCTTGCCTATTTTGGTTGCTTTATATTTTATGGAACCGTTTTTGTTAATACTTGCGCCAATAACGCTATCTCCTTCTTTTTTACTAACGGGCATACTTTCTCCTGTTAACATAGATTCGTCAACGCTTGTTGTGCCTTGTACTACAGTGCCATCTACAGGCAGTTTTTCGCCCGGTTTTACCTGAATAATATCTCCCACGATTACATCTTCAACAGGAATGACCATTTCCACATCATCCCGAATTATTGTTGCAGATTTTGGCGAAAGTCCTATTAGTTTTCTAATTGCTTCAGATGTACCGCCTTTTGTTTTGGCTTCAAGATATTTGCCAAGTACAATAAGAGTTAAAATAACTGCAACAGTTTCAAAATAAAACTGGTTGCGTTCCATAAAAATCATTTCTTCCATAGTGACAGCCAAAGATGTTCCTATCAAGAAAAAATTTTCTACTGTGATATACAGACTGAAAAGGAATGCTACCATTGTACCTTTTGCTATCAGTGAATCCATATTGGCGGCACCTGTAAAAAACTTTGAAAACCCCTTTTGAAATATACCCCTGTTAAGCCACATAACAGGCAGTACGCCTATTAATTGAATTAATCCGTTCCAATAGGGATAGTTTAACGGGTCAAAGTTGTAGGGTATCACATTCCATTCCATAGCATAAAAAATCATTGGAAGCATTGAGAAAATAAACAATGGTGTTGTAACAATCAGCGACCACTTAAATGTGAACCATAACTTTTCCATTTCATCATTCTTGCGCTTGGCAGTGGCTTCAGCTTCATCTATGCAAAGTGTAAATCCCGCCCTTTTTAACGAGTTAGTTATTGTGTCGAAACTAATGATATTTTCATCAAATTCCAGTGTGAGTTTTTCCGTGCCAAAATTTACTATGCCTTGCTTAACCCCTTCATGCTTATTTACCACACGTTCAATGTTTTTGGCACAAGCGGCACAGCTCATGCCCTCAATGCTTGCGGTTATAGTTGCCATAATATTTTGCTGCTCCTTTAATAGACCTCTTCTGAAACTTGCTTACGGCAGATTTTAAGAAGAAGTCTAATTTTTGAAATCTTTAGCCTGGAATGTTTATTAATATACTTTGGCGGCCTGTTAATGAACATTTCCCGGATATACAAACTTAAGATATTTTTCCGCAATGCTACACAATTCGTAAATACGCCCCACTTCAGTAGGAGACTTATCACTGTAGCGATAACATGGATAAAACCTACTGATATGCAGAGGAATTTCTGGATTCAAATCAGCCAACCATTTTGCAATGGGTTCAATGTGGCTTTCATTTTCATCTGGGATTACCAATGTGGTGATTTCCACATGGCAGTGCTTGCTGGCTAGGCTGATGGTATCTAAGACTGGCTGTAGAGTACCGCCTAACTTTGCGTAATATTCTTCAGTAAAACCTTTAAGGTCAATGTTCATAGCATCGATTAGAGGTAATAGGGCTTGCAAAGGTTTTTGGTTAATATATCCGTTGGTTATAAGGACATTGCAAAGCCCGGAATCACGAACCAATTTGGCACATTTTGAAACAAAATTATAGTGGATTAAAGGCTCATTGTAAGTGTAGGCTACACCTATATTGTTAGGAATATCTTTTGCTAAAGCGACTATATCTTCTGGAGTTAGTGTTTTACCCACGCCTTTTCCCATAGCAATTTCGTGGTTTTGACAAAAAGGGCAACGCAGATTACAACCAAAGCCCCCTATTGAAAATATAGGTCTGCCGGAATGAAAACGGCGTAAGGGCTTCTTTTCTATCGGGTCTATTGCCATAGAAGAAATTTGTCCAAATTCGCCTTTACCACAACGGCTTTCTTCAAAACAATTGTGTGGACATATTTTGCACTCAGCCATGGCGCACAACCTCAAAGCGTTCTAAATTTACTGGAACGCCTGATTTTATTCCGGCCTTTTGACAGGCTATAGCTATCTGTTGTTCAACACTGTCGATTCCATCAAGATTTGGAAGCAATAGGCCACGTTGTCTTCCGGCACTTACTATTACGCCATAGCGTTTAACGTCCAAAAGTGAGGCATTGGAGATAGGTTCAGGCTCCGATAGTACATCCACTTTATAGCTAATATGTGGGAGTTCTTCTTCTGTTATTGCCTCAAATCGTAAATCACTTAGACCAGCACTTACTGCGTTTTGGATAATCTCTTGAGCTATATGCTCTGTAGTTGGGGCTATAGTGCCTATGCAACCTCTAAGTTGACCATTTTTATGAAGGCTAACGAAAACTCCTGCTTTGCGATTTGTCATTTCAATTGGTAGGTTTTCTGGGAGGGAAAATTTTTTATTGTTTTTTACAGTGTATTCTAAAGAATGGCGAGCGAGTTCTTGATATGTGTCTGGATTTTGAAATGAAGCAACGGCATATCCAACGCCAAATGGACATTCATAAGATAACAAACGGGTATTAATATGCTCCTTTTGCAGGCAACCCGCTAGCACCATAAGCGAATTATAACCACATTCCGCCGCATTTGCCCGCATAGAATCTGTGATATTATAGAATGGCAAAAGATTACTACTGGATATGGCTTGCGAGATAATTTTATCAAACTCCACCCCATCCGCAGCATAACCATATGGGCTGTGTTCGGAAAGTTTATGAGAAAGGTCACCGCTTGCAATAAGCACGATTTTATGATTTTGGGCTACTTTTGCTATGGTTCGCCCTAATTGATAATGGGCATCTGAGTCTAGGCCTGATTGGGAGATACGTACTAATTTGTAATCTTCATATGCCTGATTAATAAACCACAGTGGAACCATTGTGCCGTGGTCTAAGGCAGAATCATCTTCTGATATTATGCAGTTTTCCGCGATATTCGCGATTTGTTGAGCTAATGCTAAGTTGTTATGGACTGTTATTTCAACTTCAGGCGCGCCGAAGCGGGCAAAGTTTCCACTAGTGTATTCCTCATTTTTGCCAGACGCAATACAAAAGCAATCTCTGAATGTAGTGCCATGTGGTGTTATCAAGATGATGGTTTCGGGGGCAATCTCTGCAATCTCTTGTGCAATTTCCCTTAGTGAAGATAAAGTTTTTTCGATTTTTTCTTCTTCTCCGCGACCAACGGCTGGGACAGCCAACGGTGGATGGGGGAGCAAGTATGCTTTAATAATAGACATTTTTTCGCCTCTTTTGCAGTATTTTTTATCCTATCAGATAGCATTTTACCTAACCACTTCACTAAAATCAAGAATGGCAATGGAAGAAGCTTGATGGAGGGTGGGTATTCCTACTGGCTTTTTTTGTATGCAAATTCAGGAATTTGAATGATTCCAATCAGTTACCTTTCTCAGCTTCCCTTTGTCGCTTCCTATCTCTTACGCAACGAGCAATAATTTACTCACACCCGGGAAGTCTATAGAGAAAGGATGGCATATTATGATTAGAGATTATTTTACGGCGCGGTATATTGCCAAATCACTGGATATTGAACTTGCAAAAGCAAGGCATAAGCTGGCCGATGAACGTCGGTTTAGTAAAGCCGAACTGGAAACGATTGAGGAAGCTTCGGGTATTGCAGTTAAGGATTTGCTTGCAAAGCCAAAAAAGCAAGGCGTGGCAGATATGGCATTAGCAGATGATTTGACTTAGGTAATTTTGTTTGTGCACTAAAATGGCATAATTATAGAGAGATAACCAATGCTTTTTGCATTAAAATTATCTCTACCCCTTTGACTCATCATATAAATAGTGATATGCTTGAATGGAGTAAAGGCTTGCATATTTTTTACTTTACTCTAAGGAATTAGTAAAGACGATTTGGAGGTTTTTTATGAATGCACTTTTCGTTGTGTTGTGTGTTTTTTACTTGTTAGGCTGTTTCGCGCTAATGTCCATTATTCTATTGCAAAAGAAACGGGCTGGCGGTATGGGAAGTGTCGCTGGAATGGGTCAAGCCGATACCTATTGGGATAAAAACAAAGGTCGCTCCATGGAAGGTACTTTGGAAAAATGGACTAAAATCGGTGGCGTGTTGTTTTTCATCTTCTCTTTTGCGTTGTGCCTACTGTAAAGGAAAAAAGGAAAAAAGGGTCTTCTAAAAAAGAGGAGACTAAAAGCCGTCCAATAGGTATATTTTCAGCCAATTCGCGCGGATTTGGATTTGTGAATACTGGTGTACCTGGTGAATCAGATGTATTTATTCCAGCTCCAGAAGTAAATGGCGCGCTGCATAATGATACCGTGGAGTACATTCGTACTTCACGGAAGTCAGCCCGCCCCGAGGGTTCTATAACCCGTGTGTTAAAACGCGGGTTCGACCAAATGGCGGGGGTTTTTCGTGCAGTGAAAAAGGCCGGACATATTATGTCTATGGAGCCAAAGATATACTATGATTTCCCTATCGGGGCAAAAACTGTTAAAAAACTCGGTTTGATGGACGGGCAGCTAGTTATGTTTCGTGTAGATTTGGAAGCAACAGTTCATATTACCGAAATTTTAGGGCAAAAAAATGACCCCGGTATGGATGTTTTAGCCCTTGTTAAGCAGTTTGCTGTGCCTTATGTTTTTTCAGATGAGGCAATAAAAGAGGCTGAGAGGCTTCCAAACAAGGTAGATAAAACCGAAATTGAAAACCGGGAAGATTTTCGTAAATGGCCGATTGCCACAATTGATGGGGCAGATACAAAGGATATTGATGATGCGATTTCCTTGCAAATACTTCCCAATGGAAATTTTGAGCTGGGAGTTCATATTGCAGATGTCTCCCACTATGTACCTTTTTGCAGTGCATTAGATAAAGAGGCTGAAAAGCGCGGAACAAGTATATATTTGGCTGACCGTGTGATTCCTATGCTCCCAAAGCAACTTTCCAATGGTATTTGTTCCCTTAACCCAAAAGTAGATAGACTGGCACTTAGTTGCATTATGGCAATTGATTCAAGTGGCGATGTAGTGTCGCATAGAGTTGTACGGTCCGTAATCCATAGCAAACGACAATTTACTTATGACGAAGTTTCCGCTTACTTGGAAAACGGAGACAAAACGGGCATGAAGGGCTGGATGCGTCATCTAAGCAATATGAACCGTTTAGCGGAAATCCTGCATAAAAAACGTGTTGCTCGTGGTACATTGGAGTTTGATTTTCCTGAAACTGTAATAAAAGTGGATGACAATGGTATGCCTATTTCTATTGAGGCACGCAAACGAAATACGGCAATGCTTCTTATTGAAGAATTTATGCTGATATGCAATGAAACTGTAGCAGAAGCTTTCCCAAGTGCTAGTTCCAGGCTTGTTTACCGTACCCACGATTCCCCTGATGCAGATAAAATTCATAATTTGGCCACTTACGCTAATAATTTAGGTTATCATCTTCCTGTAACAGAAAAGGGAGCTTCAGGCAAGGCATTGCAAAAACTTTTGAATGATATTAAGGGAACCGCTGATGACGCCGCTTTAGGACCGCTTATTTTACGTAGCATGAAGCAAGCGCGATATTCCTTGGAAGATACAGGGCATTTTGGATTGGCGGCACGACATTATTGTCATTTTACGTCACCTATTAGACGATACCCTGATTTGTTATGCCACCGTGCAGTTAAAGTAGCAATTTCAGACACAAGGAGAAGGAAACTTCCACAAGAAGTAGTAACCCATTGTTCAGAATCGGAACGCACTGCCGAATCACTGGAGCGGGAGGTTGTTCAACTTAAAAAAGTCCAGTTTATGAAGGACAAGGTTGGACAAATTTTTGAAGGAATTGTTTCCAGTGTAGTGCCTTGGGGTTTTTATGTTCAACTTCCCAATACTGTAGAAGGGCTGGTGTCAATGGACTCCTTATACCCTGATGAGTATGAATATATTGATAGACAAAAAGCCCTTTTTGATGAATTCACAAAAAAGTGGATTAAGATGGGAAATCCTGTACAAGTAGTTCTTTCGGCTGTTGATGAAATGGAAAGAAAAATCAATTTCAGATTGAAACAAATATCATCCCCTGCAACATAAGGGGGGTGATTTTTCTGGTCTTTTGGCTACAATTTTTTGAACTTTTCATTTTTGTAAAATATATATTCCGTAAATCACAGAAATGCGATATTATAAAGAACAATGATTTTATTTTGTTGTGATACTTTTGCGTTCATAAGTAAATTACAAAATGCAAAAAAAGCCTAGGAGGCTCTGTTTATGAAGGTTAAAGAAATAGTAGACCAAGCACTAACTCAAGCTAAATTTCTCGGCGCGGATTATGCAGATATTCGCGTAAAAGATATAAACTTAGAGAAACTTCAAGTAGAAAACGGACAAATCACCAATTTATCGGCCAATCGTAGCCGTGGTGCGGGAATCCGCATTTTTGTTAATGGTGCAATGGGATTTGCATCTACATCCGACATTAATAACTTACACAAAACAGTTCAGATAGCTTATGACACTGCGTTATCCAGCACGATGCTACTTAGCGAAAAAATCACTTTAAGCCCAAAACGACCTATTGTAGCTCAATACTCCACCCCTATTACCATCAACCCATTCACGGTTCCGTTTGACGAAAAGCTAAATCTCTTAACAACATGTAGCAAAGTAATGTCGCAGGCTAACAGTACTGCAAAAAATCAATCTTTTATGGAGTTTCGTCAAGAAGAAGTAATTTTTGCTGATACGGACGGAAGCTATATCACTCAAACATTTTATCAATCTGGTGGTGGGGTTTCGTCCACGGCTATTTCTAAAACAGATACGCAAAAACGAAGTTATGGCAACATACTGCGTGCTGGATACGAAGTTATACAAAATTTGCAACTTACACAAAGGGCTGAGACTATCTCACACGAAAGTGCGCAACTACTTGATGCACCCAATTGTCCCATAGGTAAACATGATTTGGTAATAATGCCTAGCCAACTATTTTTGCAAATTCATGAAAGTGTTGGACATCCAACTGAGTTAGACCGAGTACTTGGCAGTGAAGTAGCTCTTGCGGGTGCGAGTTTTCTTAAACCAGACGATATTAGCAGAAATCTGCGTTATGGTTCGGAACATGTTACCATAACAGCCGATGCAATGGACAATTGGGATGAAAAAGGGCTAGGTGCCTTTGGATATGATGACGAAGGCATTCCCGCTCAAAGTGTCACTCTAATAGATAAAGGCATTTTCAAAAACTTTCAAACATCACGCGATAATGCCCCTATCATTGGACAAGCTTCTCATGGTATGGGACTATCTGATGGGTGGCAGTTCCTCCCACTTGTTCGAATGACAAATATTAACTTGCAACCTGGTACATACAGCATAGGAGAGCTAATATCTGAGGTGGAAAACGGTTTCCTTCTTCAAGAGAATAAAAGCTGGAGCATAGATGATAAGCGTGTTAATTTTCAATTTTCATGCGAAATCGCACGGGAAATTTCAAATGGGCGTTTGACAGGCAAAATCTTCAAAAATCCTACATACACAGGTACAACCACAGAGTTTTGGGGAAGCTGTGATGGAGTATGTAGCAAAGAATATAGAAAAATGATAGGCGTACCAAATTGCGGCAAAGGCCAGCCAATGCAAATTATGCGCGTAGCACATGCGGCACCACCAGCGCGATTCAGGGGGGTTCAAATGATATGAACAAAGACCAAGCGGCGGAATTAATCAAAAAACTAACTTCTAGCTCCAAACATTATTCAGTAGTCAATATTGTTGGGCGAGAAGAAGCAGTTACACGTTTTGCGAAATCCAGTATAAGTCAAAACGTAAACTTATCGGATATTAGCGTATCATTAACTATGTATGATGACAAAAAAGAAGTTACTTGTACAACCAATGCTTTGGATGATAGTGGACTAAAGCAATTAGTTGATGATACAGAACGCTTACTGTATGCCGCCCCCGAAGGGGAATTCACCCCATTTCCGCTTGAAATTGAAGAAGATAACTTTTCTTCAAATGCTTCTACATGTATCTCGTCATTTGATGCTAAATGTCGCGCTGAGGCAATAAAAGAGGGCGTAGAAAAACTACCAGAAGGGTTTATTTCTGCGGGCGCATTAATGCTGGAGAAAAAATTGGCGGCTTATGGAAATAGCGAAAACAGCAACATTCGTTTTTCTACTTTGGATAATGTCCAATTTAATACTGTCACCACTCATTCCATTAGTGGTGCGGATGGCGGCGGCGAATGTATATCCCATCAAATTGATGAAATTCGACAAAATATCCCGGATACATTCGCTCAAGCCCATGAGAGAGCGGCACGAGGTGCAAATCCAGTAACACTAAATGCGGGACAATATACAGTAATACTTTCCCCTGTGGCAATGGGGGATTTAATGACATTTGTGATATATTCTCTATGTGCCAAACGTGTAGAAGATGGTGTTAGTTTTTATACCCCTGATATTCAGGAGGCCGTTTTTGGTTCCAATATTACGGTTAAGGATGATGTAAACGACCCACGTATATTTCCCTGGCCTTTTGATTATGAAGGCCACAAAAGACAGTCCCTCAGCTTGATTGAAAAGGGGGCTGTCAAAAACATTTTGCATGATAATAAAACTGCTCAACGGATGAATATGTCACTTACTGGTCACGCTATAAGCAATAAAGGGCTAGGCGGGTTGAGTTTTCATACTGTAATGGATGGTGGGGACAAATCGCTGGAAGAAATCATACAAGACACATCACAAGGTATTTTCATCTCAGAGTTGCATTATACTAATTTTGTGAATCCTCGTGCTTTGCAAATTACAGGGCTTACTCGTAATGGCACTTTCCTAATCGAAAATGGTAAATTATCCAACGCAGTAAAAACCCTGCGCTTCACCCAAAATTTAATTGAGGCACTTAATTCAGTGACAGCTCTTTCGTTGGAACAAACCAAGGTAATATCCTCATGGGGAAGTTTTGCTGGAGGCTGGGCGGCACTAATGCCTGCGGTACGTATAGAGAAGTTTAATTTTCAATAAATGTTAAGATCCTGTCAGTCTAGTTAGTATTGCAATAAAAATGGCAAGAAAGATAGGCATTTATGAGTGGAGGAAGTCATAAAAATATGATAGATACAGTAAATCCAATTGACACAATTGATAAAGCTATGGAATTCATTTACAGCACATCTTGGAAAGGAAGCAAGTTGGACTTATCCCGAATCACTATACTGATGGAACTTTTGGGCAATCCTCAGAAAAAACTAAAATTCGTTCATATAGCGGGGACAAATGGCAAAGGTTCAACCGCAGCCATGCTTGCCAGCATATTGACAGAAGCAGGATATAAAACAGGCTTGTATACATCGCCCTATATTCATACATTTGGAGAACGTATGCAAATCAATTCTATTCCTATTGCAGAACATGAGCTGGTGAAACTTGCAAACCAGTTGCAAAAACATGTGGCAAAAATGACCGAAATACAGGAATCTCCAACTGTATTTGAACTCATAACCGCTATGGCCTTTCTTCATTTTTATCAAAACCAATGTGAAATAGTAGTTTTGGAAGTTGGGATGGGGGGACGTTTGGATGCAACCAACGTAATTGATACTCCTGAAGTTGCAATTATTACTTCAATTGGACTTGACCATACAGTCGAACTAGGCAATACAGTTGAGAAAATTGCCGGGGAAAAGGCCGGGATTATTAAACCAGATGGGGTTGCAGTATGTTATCCACAAACTGAAACCGTGGAGCGCGTTATACGTGAAAAGTGCAAAGCGAATAATACACATGTCTCTTTTGTAGACAAAAACTCCGTTATACTAACCAGTCAGAACCTAGATGGTCAATATTTTGAATATGGTGCTTTTAAGGATATTGTTATTCCATTGTTAGGAAAACACCAATTGCTTAATGCGACAGTTGCAATTGCGGCAATTTATTCTTTGCAAGAACGCGGGTGGAATATTTCAGAAAGCGCGATTCGAGACGGACTTAAGAAAACAAAATGGCCAGCAAGGTTTGAGGTTATGCAACGTGACCCCGTTTTCATTGTGGATGGCGCGCATAACCCGCAAGGAGTACAAATGGCTGTAGATAATTTATGTGCAATGTTTCCCGATAAAAAATTTTTGTTCTTGTTTGGTGTTTTAACAGATAAAGACTATAAGAAAATGACTGAAATTTTGATTCCACATGCAGACCATTTCTTTGCTGTTACCCCTGATAGCCAACGCGCGCTTCCGGCTGAGGACTTGGCCACGCATCTCAAACAACATGTATTTGTAAATAGTGAAAATATAGTTATTTGCGATTCTGTTGAAAATGGAGTAAAGCTAGCACTTGAAGTGGCTGGTAAAGATGATGTTATTTGCGCGCTAGGTTCATTGTTTATGGTGGGGCAGGTTCGCGAATGCCTGCAATCTTTATAAGAGTATGTCAGGATGTCTATAAGCGAGCGTTATAGCATAACTTTAGGGTGTGTTCCCACTATAGTACGAGTAGGAAGGAATTATTTGTAATGAATACAAAAAAAATTGTAGTGATAGCATTGCTGATTGCCCTTGAAATTATTTTGACCCGCTTTCTCGCTATCCAGACTCCAACTATAAGAATCAGCCTTGGATTCGTTCCCATTGCGATAATCGCCATAATGTATGGCCCTATTTATGCGGGCGTAGCGGCGGCTGTAGCGGATTTTATGGGAGTATCGTTTTTCTCTGCCATAACGCCTTTTCCAGGTTTTACAGTCACAGCGGCTTTGATGGGATTTGTATTTGGACTATTTTTGTATAATCATCGTGACCGTCATTTGGGCTTAGTACGAATTTGTATGGCAGTGCTGATTGTTACTATCGTACTACAATTTGGGCTGGATACTTTGTGGCTTCAAATTATTACAGGACGAGGTTTTTTTGAAATACTACCTACCCGTATTGTAAGGACTTTGATTATGTTGCCACTACAGTTAGTATGTATAAACCTATTGGTGAGCGAGCGGTTTTACAGGCATATTGCAAGATTTATGACTGATAGGAGTGTAAATAAAACTGTGTAAACGGATTAATCTCAATAGATTTAGTTAATACTCTTACTACGACATAATCATGGCAATGCAGGAGTGCAACCCGACCCTTGCCGTGGCTTTATATGGCAGAGGCGACAGGCAGTTTGTGTCTGTCGCTTTTCATATGCCGCCAGTAATGCCCCGCCCCAGGGGACATAAACTCTGGGGTGTGGGGCAAAGCACCACGGTCTTGGTTTTTGGTTTTCGGGCTACGCCAAGCGAAGACCCTCAAATCTATCCTCATAAAACATCAAAAACTGCCCAATGATAACGCCCCAGTTTCTGATGGGTTGCGTCCACTTCTTACTGATTTCTTTAATGCTCTGATAATATTTGTTCAAATATCGCGCTTACATTTTCACATCAATTTTAGGTGGTTCAATTACTTCCCCTGTGATGTCTACCATAGATTTGCCATTTTGTTGTCCTGCGTTACCAGTGGCTTGAGATGCTTGCGTTCCATTTTGAACCGCTCTAACAGTGTCACCAAACAAGCCATGCAATTCTGCAACCCGTAACCGTTCACCTTCTGTAATAATATGCCTCCAACCCACTTGTTCGTTGAACATTGTAATTTCATTGCCGTTTGAATCTCTTACAAAGAGGCTGTTTAGCGAAAAATCCGTGTTTAATAATGCCCTGCCAAATAGCAGTTCAATCCACTCCCCCATACTTGTATGAGTGTTTGATAATTTCCGAAGTGAGTTGATTCGGGTTTCAAGGGCGGTCAATGCGTTGGTTATTGTACCCCTTCTATCAGGGGAAGCCGATGACATAAACATACGGTGAAGTTTATTCATCTCCTCGTCATCGCGCTCACCTGTCTCTGCATACCTTTTTGCCAATTCTACGACCCTCGCTTTAATTTCATCATCGCTTAATTTGGGCGTGGATTGTGTGGGCATATAGTTGAAATTGGGTAATCTTACTCCTGCAATTTTTTTGTCACCCCCTTGGTTGACATTCTGGTTATGCGTTTGCAATGGGTTAATTCTCATGCTAATTCCTCCGTTTTGGTTTATTTGATGGTTATTCGTTGTTTGGCTCTAAAAGTACCCTATCTGTAAGAAATGTACGGTTTAACACAGAACCTTGTGGCAAACTCACATTCAAGTTTTCAGCCAAAAATTCATTTATGTGCATGTGCATATACCAAACGTTGCCGTTTTCAAGATGGATGTTTGCTTGCTCAAAAGACCACTCCATCTCGCCCGAAACCACGATAAAAAGTGTTGCTTCTTCGTAATATCCAAACCCCTCCGGCAGTTGTGTGTTGTTGCGGATATATGCGGTTCTTGTTGCTGGGTTTATGGTAAGCACGTTTCCCAATGTTGTTCCGCTAATAAAAATTTGCGTATTGGGTGCGATATCGTCGTTTGTAGCAATAAAAACGCTTCCATATGGCAAATGTATGTCCAATATATCAATGTTCGCCGCATCAAACATCATGTTTGAAAATGTAAATGAATGAGCAGAATCGGGGAATTGCATGGCATTTGCAGTATCCCTTGGTGTGGAATATCCCATTACAGGGCTTATGCCACTCAATATAATGATCGCAAAAGCTACTCCTAAAAGCTGTACAAATCCGATTTTCTTCTTTTTTGCGTCCATTATATTTGTAAACCTTGCCTTGATTTTGTTAGTGCCTTCGTAGAAATTGGTTGTGAACACATTTCCACGCATTTTTCTTTGCCCTATGGAGTTTAATATTACCTCGCCGTACTCTCGGCGTTCTTCTGCTCCCCTGTTTTCCAAAACAACATCATCGCATACTCTTTCCATATCGGCATGGGCTTCTTGCACCATCAAGTAAACGATAGGGTTAAACCAATGGATGGCATTTGCGATAAATAAAGCCACCTTGTAAATGATGTCCTTATTTTTGAAATGGGTCAACTCATGGCGCAGAATAAAAGCTAAATCGTTGCTTTCGTAATCTTCATGGGGGAGCATAAGCACAGGACGTACCAATCCCATAATCATCGGGCTTGCAATTCCCTTGTTCATCATAGGAAAGATGGTGGTTTTAATCCCCATTTCTCTTGAAATGCTTGATATTGTTTCGTCAATCTCTTGCCTTTTTGGAACTACGCTCCACCGTAATATTTTCCGCTTGGCGGTAAAATATCGGGCT
>Ga0123355_10000132_pt1 | contig 87079 bp, 87 predicted proteins | sample TergutEmb28metaG_3_FD_89872 | JGI IMG/M metagenome (GOLD analysis project Ga0123355, IMG submission 89872) | Embiratermes neotenicus P1 segment gut microbial communities from Petit-Saut dam, French Guiana - Emb289 P1 | ecosystem: Host-associated > Arthropoda: Insects > Digestive system > Gut ... | reverse complement strand
ACAAGACCTAAACAAAATCGAAAAGTTTTGGGCTTGGTTAAAAGAAAAACTACGCTCAATCTTGCCGATGTTTGACAGCTTGATGGACGCAGCTTGTTATTGCTTTCAACTTAATTGACTATAAGAAAGCATCATAGAGGAAAAATAGTTTTTCACCATGAAAATATGGCAAAGAAAAAAGAGCTAACCGGCATTAAAAACCAGCTAGCTCTTTCTATATGGACTTATAAGTGATTCAGTACATTTTCGCTTCGCGAAAAGTCAAATGCTTTGTGTACCAGGCTTGGGTGTGGACAGCTACGTTGTCACTCAAATAAGTGTGAAAACCAGCGCAAACATTAATGATATTGCCGCGATTTTGATAGCCAGCAGTCCAAGTTGCCGCCAAACAGAAGGGGGGCTGTGTCATGACACACGCCTCCTTCTGAACACTTTTCTCCGGCGAGATATAATACCTGTCGCAAGCACGGCGGCCGACATCGCCAACCCAAGCATTAGAAGCATCACTCCGGTATCGCCGATATTTATGCCTGTTGGCGGAGGAATAAATCTTTCGTTGGTGAAGTGGAAGGCACGATCTACTGACATTGGCAAGGATGTTGTGTCATATCCCAAGACAGACACATCTTCATTTTCACTGTCCACAAATGACGGCACATGGTTTGTGTCCGGTGTTTCGATTACCTGAACATATGTACTTAGCGGGACGTCATCGATGATTATCGCCTGGCCATGGCTCAGCATAAAGCGGGCTCGTCCTTCGCTATCTAAAGTCAAAACGCCGTCCAGTGGAGCAGTTGCGCCAGAGTCCGGTATGATACTGCCGGAAAAGTAAAATTGGGAGTGTTCCGGTAACGGATTGCCATTGGAATCCCTAAAGTAAACATTAAACTCGAAGGCCATGACCATGTTACCCATCATACCTCTCACTCTTTTAGAGATCGTTAATTTGCTGTTCGATTCCTCTTCAAAGTGGCCTATCATATGGGTATTCATAGATATCGTGCGCAACAATGGCGTAACTGTTCCGCCATTTGTAAAGTTGAATTCGAAGTCGCTGCCGTCCACAGTTCTTTCACTAGGCCTTGTACCAATATTCCACCATGAAAAAGTTCGTTCCGGCCTTGCAGTAAAAGTGATTTCCTCACCATGGGGCACAAAAATACCATTTGCTACCGCAAGCTGATTACTGCCGGCATAAGCGGACACTTCACCATCCCCTTCCCCGACCTCATATGTTACCCTCCAAAACCGTGGGCCTACTACATTGATATCGTAATTTGTAAAAGCATGGGGGGTTGCCTCTCTAAAGATCCCCGAGCCTGGAGATATTTCTTCAATCCATGCTACACTCACTGTGTCAGGGCCTATTCTGGGGTAATGTGTATGATGCAAACTGTTGTCGATCATCACACCATTGCGTGCCACATTGTCGACAAAAACTACAGGTTGGGCTATAGTGACGCTGCCCAAGCTGGCATGTGGGATAAAAAGACCACCACCGTTGTTTGCCGTATTATTTGTTATGCTGCCGTCAAATATCCTAAGCCAATAGCCTGTTGCAAGTGGGTTTTGTATAAAAATGCCGCCGCCGTCATTTACGGCGATGTTGCCGGTAATAGTGCCGCTATTAATGGTTATATGGTGGTTTTGCGTTCCGCCACCGCCGACGCTCAAGCCGCCGCCGGTAGTGCCGGCTCTGTTACCGGAAATTCTTGCATTATCACTTATCGTTACCTCATTTGTTGTGCTGTTAATCGGGCCCATGCCGGTACCTCTGAAAACCCGCACGCCACCGCCGGAACCTGCAGCTTCATTACCATGTATGACCGCATCCCCGCTCATATGAAACTCGGTGTTCGTGTTTATATGGACTCCGCCGCCGGCACCGGCTGCTTCGTTGTAGAGAATCTGACCACCCGACATATTGAAGATGGCTCTGGCTGTACCACCTGAGCCCGCAATTTGAACACCACCGGCTGTATTTGACGAAAAATTATTTTGGATATAGCCACCTCTCATAGTGAACGAAGCCCCGCTATAAACAAACACACCACCACCACCAGTGCCATCGGCAGTGGAATTTTGGCGGTTATTCTCAATCGTACCGCCGTTCATTGTCAGTGTGCCTGAACCGCCTGCCGCAAATATGCCGCCGCCGTTTATGGCGGCTATGTTATCGCAAATCATCGCACCATCATTTATTGTTGCATTTGCGGTCCCGGCCAACCGGATACCGCCACCGCCTTGGGTTGCGGCAAAAGTCGCAGTATTACGGTTATTGCTTATGGTGCTGCCCGCATGCATATGCAAATGTGCTGTGCCTTCAACGTTTATGCCGCCGCCGTTACCGGCAGGATTTGCCGGGCCGGGCCTTGTTAATGTAACATTCCACAAATGCAGCTGGCGGTTTCCGCTTATATTAATATGCCGTCCTGTCCCGCCGGTTCTGATGATGGAAAAGGCCCCATCGGTATTGCTGTAAATGTGTACGATTCTGCTGGTTCCGCCATTTGTAATTGGCATTGCAGCAGCCGTAGAAATTTCAATATCATTCATTATTCGGACGGCTACAACACCGCCGGTACTGGCCAGTGCTGCTCTTAGCTGGGTCTCGTTGGTAACTTCGAAGAAATCAGCGGTGTCCGGGATCTCGATAGGAGTAAACGATGAAGAAAATGCCGCAAACATAGCCATATCTACTTCAAGTTGAAAGTCTATATAAATGTGCGAAACATCCATGCTGCGCATGTTAGCCGGAGCAATGGAGTAGTCGGGAGCATGGTCGGACAACCAAGCAGATTCTGTTTCAAACCCTTCGACTTCGACTACAACAGACCACTCATCTAATGTTTCCGTATCAAACGACATCGCCAGGAAGTAATATTGGCCAGATTCGTCCGTAAAAGTCGTATCAACCAATTGTTCCCCGTGTAACAAAGAAACCGGAACATTTGCCAGGGGCTGCGGGGGATCATATTCGTCATATTCGTCATCGTTGCATGCTGCCTCATATATTACAATGTGACCACCAATAGAATGCCATACCGTGGTGTCTTCTTCTTCGACATATAGCGTTACAATCGTAACAAAATTGTCAAAACCTATTACATATGCCCATCCATCGGGCAAAATAACGGTAATATCATCAACAGCTATCTCTATTTCCATGTCATGGTGCGTAAGAATAACAACTATTTCCTCTTCGGCATTTTCATCTACTATTTCAAAATAGATGCCCGGTGACGTAATAATGGTTATGTTGCGCTCGACATCTGCAGCTATAAAGATGAAAGGGGTAAGCTCAGCTATATCTTCTTCTGGATCGCAAATAATGGACTCATCATCTTCATGACCTTCATCTTCATGGTCATCATCTTCATGACCTTCATCTTCATGAGCGTCATCTTCCAACTCCACATGCTCAGGATTCACTTCTTTGGACTCGGTGTCGATATCGTTTGGCTCGGGATCGGCCGCATCTTCTTCCAAGTCGTAAATAACGGGCTCACAACAGCTTTCATCTTCACAGACATACTGCGAAAAATCATCTAAAAATGCAAATACCGGCAAGCTGGCACCTACAGCAAGGCACAGTGCCAAGATGATTGATATAAAACGCTTCATTACAGCACTCCTCCTTTTTATCAACATAGAATTATGTGAATTTTCTTTTGATTATAAAGCAAAATGTTAATTTGCTTATCAGACAAAGTTGCTGGTTCTAAGCTATAGTCAACGCGCTTGAAAACTTCGACATAAAACTTGTTAATATTCTGTCGTTCTTTGTCGCACCCTCTTAGCGTAAAGGTTTTGATTACACGTCGTCGGGTACCCCTAGATTGACAAAATATTAATTGCGTTTTATGTGCGTTTTTTCAAGCCTGTTGACTATAATTATAATTATATTGAATGTTCAAAACTACACCCAAATGGATAAAAAACTAAGGAGCCATAACCCCTTGCCTTATCTTGCTCCACTCTCATTTAACTTACCTTCTCTGCGGCTCTTACTTATAGACTCCTTCACACCGTGCCACTTTTCTTCAAAAAAGCGAGACGGCACTTTGCCAGATATCACCAAGTAGCCCTGCCGCCGAAGCTCTTGATTCATTTCTCTTATCAATTTTGAGGTTTTTCTATGACGATAGGCGAAAAAATAAAAATAGCTCGCAATTTGAAGAGATTAACACAAAAACAACTAGGCGTTTTATTAGGTTTACCTGATTTTCGCATAAAGCAATATGGCTGGAAGGTTGCCAAGGGGTTTGGGAATCTGACAGTATAATTATTGTTGCACTTATGATATTATCATCGTAGTAACAACCGAACATAATTTATATTCGGTTTGTTGTAATTGTACAAAAATAACACCCGCATTTGTGTAGGGTATACAGAAAAGGACACGTGATGTTATGAATGATGTTATGTTGGATGAACAAGTATACGTATGGCTTGGTGGCTATGAGGAAATGATGCTGCAAAAGGCTGATGTTGTTAATAAAACGGCCGAACAGATTGAGATTGAAGGCACAAGCTATAGAAATATAGATTTCCCCTTAGTCATGTTAAAAAATCGGAAGTAAAATTGACGGAAGCACGAAAAAATAACCGCAAGGAAAATCCAAGCGATTAGACTTCAAAAACTGATTTGCACTCAAATTGTACTCGACACCGCAAACCTTAATCTAAACAATTTTGTTTAGAGGATATGGCTTGTGGTATTTATATTGTTTATATTATCTATAGCCGATAGGTTATCTGATTTTTGTTGCCGTTTTGTTGCCAGTGAATCATAATTTACACTTTCATGGGCATGAGTAAATCTTGATGTTTTTCATAAGTACTACTGTGCATTAATAGCACCATACTTGTAGATGTGTCCCAAAAACTATATTGAGGATGATAAATAAAGCAAATAATATTCTTGTCTGCGCACCATGATTGAAGCATACTGGTTTCATTATCTGCCAAACTTTCATGAAACGTATACATAATACACCCGGCATGTTGTGATTTATAAGCTGCCGGTTGATTTGCATAGGGTGGGCGATGCTTGCCAACCCCTCTATTAGACGAATTATATGATTTGTCACCACTTAAAAATCTTTCCCAATGACGAATCCATGGATTCCAAATATAATGAGAAAATGCAAACTTATTTATAAATTGCAAAAAAGCTTGTTCCCTATGTTTGATAGTTTCTTTGGGTTCGGCAAGGTACACAGACATATCGGAATCTATCAATTTCCATTTATTCATAATTAATCCATCCTCATACTCTCGCAATAATTAATTTTCTGTATAGTAACATCCGTTCCGTCGAGCTACCTGTATTATTTCTATTATCTACATTATCTCTATTACTCCCACTCTATTGTGGCGGGCGGCTTGGATGTAATATCATACACCACCCGGCTTACGTTGGGCAGAGCGTCGGTTATACGGGCGGCGATGCGCCTTAGGATGTCATGTGGGATGGGGGTGTATTCGCAGGTCATGAAGTCGTCGGTGGTGACGGCGCGAATGGCTATTACGTGGTCATAGGTGCGGTCGTCGCCCTTTATACCTACAGAACGGGTGTCGGTCATTACGGCAAAATACTGGCTTGGTGTGGGGTTGAGGCGGCCTATTTCTTCGGTGGCTATGGCGTCGGCGTGGCGCAGAATCTCCAGCTTATCATGGGTTACGGCACCAATGACGCGGATGGCCAGACCGGGGCCGGGGAAGGGTTGGCGCTCGGTAAGGTGTGGCGGCAGACCCAGCTTGCGGCCAAGTATGCGCACTTCGTCTTTAAAGAGGCCAGCCAGGGGTTCGATGATTTTGGTAAAGCCTAGTTTTTCTGGCAGGCCGCCAACATTGTGGTGGCTTTTGATGACTGCGCCGTATTCGCCGCCGGATTCTACGATGTCGGCGTATATGGTGCCCTGGGCAAAGAAGGGTATATGGCCCAGTTTTTTGGCTTCTTCTTCGAAGACGTAGATGAATTCGTTACCAATGAGCTTGCGCTTGGCTTCCGGGTCGGATATGCCGGATATTTTGGACAGGAAGCGCTCTTGGGCGTTAATGCGGATGAAATTAAGGTCTTGACCGGCAAAGGCAGCTTCTATGTGGTCGCCTTCATCCAGGCGCATAAAGCCATGGTCCACAAAGATGCAAGTTAGCTGGCCGGGTACGGCACGGGTAAGAAGGGCGGCGCATACAGAGGAATCTACGCCGCCGGAAAGTGCCAGCAGGATCTTTTTGTCTCCCACGGCTTCTCTTATTTGGCTAATTTGGGTGTCGATATAATTATCCAGTTGGTATTGTCCCGTGGCGCCGCATATGCCGTACAAAAAACTGCGCAAAATGTCCATACCGCCGTCGGTATGGGATGCTTGGGGATGAAATTGCACACCATACAGCTTGGCATCAGAGTTTTCGCACACGGCAATACCGCTTGAGCTGGCGGCGGTGGAGACAAAGCCCGTGGGCAGATGGGTTACGCTATCTTTGTGGTTCATTAATGCCATGAAAGGTCTTGTGGCGCTGAAAAGAGCTGATTGGCTGCCCAGGGGGGCCACCGCGACGCGGCCATATTCAGCTGTATCGTTTTGGGTTATTGCGCCGCCCAGCATATGCACCATCATCTGCATACCATAACATATACCCAACACAGGTATGCCCATGGTGAATATGGCAGGGTCGCATTTAGGAGAATTTGGTTGGCAGGCACTGCCTGTGCCTCCGGTAAGTATGATGCCTATGGGGTTTATACGGCGTATTTCTTCGGCGGACAGTGTGCCTGGCCTAAGTTCGGAATACACATTAAGACTGCGCACGGCACGGGCCACAAGCTCTTTTTGCTTGCCGCCAAAGTCCAGCACTAGTATGGTTTCGTTTGCGGTTTGATTCATATTTTTCAGCACCCCTCGGGATATCTTATTTGGCTGGTTTTAGTATAACACGCCGGTTGACAAGCGTCAATAATTTTCATATTATAGGTGTTGAGGTGTTATGGATGACCATTGATGAGATAAAGCGCGCGCTGGCCGCTGCTGAAGATTTGCCGGAGGTGCTGGAACGACTTAAAAACGACCCGCGGGCAGGGGTGCAAAAGCTGGTAAAAACCCACCAAAAGCAGCATGACAAAGCTGTGAAAGAGCAAGACAGATTGCAGACTATGTTACGCTTTGAGACTATGTATGACCATTTTGGGTTGATATGTGGCGTGGACGAAGCCGGAGCCGGTCCCCTGGCCGGGCCTGTTGCCGCCGGTGCGGTTATTTTGCCAAAGGGTTGTGTGATAGAGGGGCTGGACGATTCCAAAAAACTAACCGCGGCCAAGCGGGAGGAGCTGTACGAAACCATACGCCGCCGTGCCGTGGCATACGCCGTGGCTTTTGTGGATAATAACGAAATTGACAAAATAAATATACTGCAAGCCCGGCACAAGGCCATGATGCTGGCGGTAGAGCAGCTTACGCACACGCCGGATTTTATACTTTTTGACGGCAATAGGGTGCCTGCCACAGACATACCCCATGCGGGGTTGGTAGATGGTGACGGTCTGTCTATGTCCATTGCTGCCGCAAGTGTTTTGGCCAAGGTAGAGCGTGACGCTGTTATGATGGAATATCATCAAATGTACCCGCAATATGGCTTTGACCGACACAAAGGATATGGCACGGCGGAGCATATGATGGCCATAAGGCAACATGGTCTGACGCCTATACACAGGCGCACTTTTGTGAGGTAACGACATGGACAAACGTAAAAAAATCGGCAATTTTGGCGAAACCGCCGCCGCAGGATATCTGGCCGCAAAGGGATATGAAATTTTGGCACGAAATTATAAAGCCGCTGGTGGCGAAATTGATATTGTGGCCCGGGATGGTGGCTGCATTGTGTTTGCGGAGGTAAAGTATCGCAAACAAATTGGTTATGGCCGTCCGGCGGCGGCTGTAACATCGGCAAAACAACGAGCCATAATCGCGGCAGCGGGGTGTTATTTGGCGGAGCATGGCCGGATGGACGCGGACTGCCGTTTTGATGTGATAGAAATATTTGGGCGGGAAATGCTAGAGATAAACCATATAGAAAATGCGTTTTGGGAAAGTTAGGGCCTGTAGATTATGGGTCGAGCTTGTAACAAGGATGTGTTTTGCAGGGGCGGCCTTTGGCCGCCTGCGCTATTTATGCCAGCCGCAAAAAATTTTGCTTGATTGTTTGTACATATTTTGGTATAGTTGTATAATATTGGTAATTTGTACAGAGGAGGATGATTATGGACATCAAATGTACAGAGCGCAACGGCAATTTGGTGGTGCGCATTGTGGGGGAAATAGACCACCACAGTGCTGACAGAATACGCCACACTGCCGAGCGGGAATTTTACAACAGTGGCGCAAAAAATATGGTTTTCGATTTTGCCCATGTGGCTTTTATGGATTCTTCTGGTATTGGAATGATAATTGGGCGCTACAAAGAGCTTAAAAAGGTGGGCGGCAAGGTGTATGCCATAAACATTGGGCCGGAGGTAAACCGCATTTTTGATATATCGGGGCTGCGAAAGATTATACCCTGCTATGCCAGCCTGGACGAAGTGGCAAGTGAGGGACGATAAAAGGGGGGATGTTTGGTATGTTTGAAAATAAAATGGAATTAAGTTTTTTGGCAAAATCGGAGAACGAGGCTTTTGCCCGTGTGGCCGTGGCGGCCTTTATGACACAGCTTAACCCAACCCTAGCCGAGGCCATGGAGGTAAAAACAGCGGTAAGCGAGGCTGTTACCAACGCAATAATTCACGGATATGAGCAAATGGGTCCGGAAAATATGGTAAGTGTGACATGCCGCCTTGTGGGCAAGGAAATGTTCGTAGAGATTGCCGACCACGGGCGGGGCATTGCGGACATAGACCAAGCCCGGGAGCCATTGTACACATCTAAGCCCGAAATGGAGCGCAGCGGCATGGGTTTTACCGTGATGGAAGAATTTATGGACGGGCTGGAAGTTGTGTCGGAGCTGGGCCGAGGCACCACCATAATTTTAAGGAAGTTGATAGATGGATAGGACGCTGGAGCTGATTCGGGCCTCCCAAGATGGCGACACCGCCGCCAGAGACACCATTATTGCCGAAAACACCGGCCTGGTGTGGTCTGTGGTTAAAAAGTTTGTGGGCAGGGGATATGACCCGGAAGACCTGTTCCAAATAGGCTCCATCGGCCTGATGAAGTGCATAGATAAATTTGACATAAGTTACGGAGTAAAATTTTCTACCTATGCCGTACCCATGATAATGGGCGAGATAAAGCGCTTTTTGCGCGACGACGGTATGATAAAGGTGAGCCGCCCCCTGAAAGAAATGGCCATGAAAGCCAAATATATGCAGGAAAATCTACAGCATACCACAGGCAAAACCCCAACCATGAGCGAGCTTGCCGCGGCACTGGACACCAATGTGGAAGAACTGGCATATGCCATGGACGCCGGCAGCGAGGTGGAATCCCTTTACGCCGTGGTGCATCAGGGAGACGGCAGCCCCGTGTACCTGCTGGATAAGCTGGACACAGCCCACATTGGCAGCGACGACGAGCGGATGATAGACAAAATTGCCCTGCGCGAGATAATACGCAATCTGGCACCAAAAGAGCGCCAGGTTATTGTGATGCGCTATTTTCAAGACAAAACCCAAAGCCAAATAGCCCAGGCCATAGGGGTTAGCCAGGTACAGGTAAGCCGCATAGAAAAACGGGTGCTGGCGGCCCTGCGGGCCAAGTTGGAGGCGTAAATTGTCGATATTTATGTTGCATGTTGTAATTATATGTGGCATAATTGCATATAATAAAACACCAGCCGATGCGCTAACATCGACTGGCTCGCAATTATCTTAAATAAAAAAGTAACCGCTGGATACCAAGCCAGGGCGGTTACTTTTTGCCTTTTCTGCCGCTTTTATAAGCCTCATATGCGATAATCGTCATAAGAACAAGGTAAAACAACTCGAAATATGTAAGTGGCAATGTAATAATGTGCATCACCCCCTTTCGTCTTTGTGACATCAGGGAGCGAACCAACCGCCCATGGTTGTGTATGGGTAATGATAACCATGCTGTCAACCTTCGCAAGAATAAAAAATGGATAATTACGGCAAAATAACAGCGCACCTGTCTCTATTTATGGACTTATTTAAGTCCGCAGGGAGCAGCGGCATGGCAGAGCAAAAAATAAAACAAGACGTCGAAGTAAGCATCGGGGCCAATATACGGGCTATACGCAAGGTCAGGGATATGGGCCGGACACAACTTGCGCTGCGTTTGCAGCCTTTAGGCGTGGACATGACGCGGGAAGCCTTGGTGAAGATAGAGCGTGGTATACAGCATGTGCAGGTATCACAATTGCGGGGCGTACGTGATGTTTTGCAGACCACGTATGATGAACTGCTAAAGTAGGGGCGGTCTTTGGCTGTGCGCAAAACCGGGTAGCCGAGGACGGTGCCCCTGCTTTACATCTGGCCGACCAGGGCGTATAATGGTTTTGAGGTGAAGTAAATGCGGCGGTTTTTTGGTTTATGTATGCTTTTGGTGTGCTTGGTAGTGCTTGGCGGGTGCGATATTATGCTGCCCCAAAGGCAGTATGTGGCCACCCAACGGGCCATTGCTATGGACACCCTGGCCCAGGTGCATATATTTTATATGGACACCCCCAGCCAGCCCAGGCGGGAACATTATATGAATTTGGCCCAACAGGCCATGGATATTGTGCATGAGCTGGACGAGCTGCTCAATATGCATCGAGAGGGCAGCGATATTTGGCGGATAAACCAGGCGGGTGGCGGATATGTGGAGGTTAGTGACCACACTGTGGCGGTGCTTGAGCAATCGTTGCATATGCGCCGGCTGTCGGCGGGCGCTTTTGATATAACAATAGGGGCTGTGACGGCCTTGTGGGATTTTGCCGCCGGGGCTGTGCCGCCGGATGGGGAGCTTATTGCGGCCGCGCTGGAAACCGTGGGTACAGAGGTGCACATAAACGGCAATATGGTGCGTCTTGGCCATCCTCATGCCAAAATTGACTTGGGGGCTGTGGGCAAGGGCTTTGCGGCTGATGCGGCGGCGGAGTTTTTACGCGGGTACGGGGTTGCGGCTTTGGTGGATTTGGGCGGAGACATTGCCACTATAGGGGCAAAGCCCGACGGCACACCCTGGAGTGTTGGTATACAAGATCCGTTTGCCGGGCCGGGAGAGCTTATTGACACCATAGAGATTGGCGAAACCGGTGTGGCATCCAGCGGGGCGTACAGGCGGTATTTTTATTACGACGATATACGTTTCCATCACATTTTGGACCCGGCCACGGGTTTTCCTGTGGATAATGACATAATTGCCGTAAATATAATAGCCCCCGATGCCACATGGTCGGAGGGTATATCCACCGCAGTGTACGTTATGGGGGCACAGCGTGGCATGGCCTTAATAGAGAGCCTGACGGATGTGCGGGGGATAATTATATTGCGTGACGGCACCGTGCTGACTATCTATGAACACAGCTTCTAAATTTTTATTTGCTCTTGACAAAACACATTCTGCGTGGTAGACTTTTCGCATAGCCTTATATTGTACGATTTGAGCAGGCCGTAAGCCACAAGCTTATGGGGCCGGGCCCATCGAAGTGGGCAGCAGAAAGTAGCTTATGCAAGCGCATCTGCGGGACTATGTACGTTCCCGTGATGTGCTTTTTTGATACACAGCCGTTCAGTTTTAGTTCCGAACACAAAAATGCGGAGTGGCTGGGTTAATTGCGTATCCACGCAATCGGGTTGGCTGCATTTTTGTGTTCCTTTCGGGCCGAACGGCTATTTTACGGGTTTTGGGCAATACAAAACAGGGAGATGTGTGCATTATGAAAAAAACGAGGACAAACGAACAAATGGCCATAAGGGCCTCTGTCACCACCATTATTTGTGATGTGGGCCTGGTTATTTTTAAGCTGTTTGCGGGCATAGTGGGCAATTCTACAGCTATGCTTGCAGATGCCATACATTCGCTGTCAGATATGCTGACCACCGTGGTTGTGATGATTGGTGTAAAAATGGCCAATAAAAAGCCGGACAAAGACCATCAATACGGCCACGAGCGTTTTGAGCCCGTGGCGGCTGTTATACTGTCTGTGGTGCTGTTTGTTACAGGCATTGGCATTGGCTGGGCTGGTATACAGCAAATTGTGGCGGCGGAACATGGCCAGTTGGCCATACCCGGGGCAATTGCCCTTGTGGCGGCGGTTGTTACGTTGGTTTTAAAAGAAGGTATGTACAGATACAAACGTGGGGTGGCCAAGAAGATTGATTCCAGCGCGCTAATGGCGGACGCCTGGCACCACCGCATTGATGCCCTTACGTCTATCGGCAGTTTTCTCGGTATTTTAGGCGCGATGTTGGGTTTTCCTATCCTGGATCCCATTGCAGCCATTGCCATATGCCTGTTTATCATTAAGGCAGCCTTGGATGTGTTTAGAAGCGCCATTAGCAAAATGACTGACAAAGCTTGTGACGAGGACACCCAGGCCCAAATGCGCGAGCTTATATTGGCCCAGGCGGGTGTGGAGAACATAGATATGCTTAGAACGCGGCTGTTTGGGGATAAGATATATGTGGATGTGGAGATTGGTGTGGATGGAACAAAAACCCTGCACGAAGCCCACGATATTGCACATACGGTGCATGATGCCATTGAAGCCCAATTTATCAAGGTAAAGCACTGCATGGTGCATGTTAATCCGGCAGACAAACATCCGCTGTAGTCAGACAACTGTGCGTCAACGAAAACAGGGCGGCAAAATGCCGCCCCTACGTTTATCCCACTATTTCAAATTTTATCATCAGTGGCGCGTTTATAGTACCCGTAATGGCATCTGGAAGTAAGGGCCAGCGTGTTGTCGTCATTTAACACGGATTTCCATCACCCAAAGGTCTCCGATGTCGGCACCTGTAGCGTTGCAACCGCTTCATTGCGTTTATCATGCCCATCATATGTCTTTGCCCCTCACGGTTGCGGTTTTGCTTACAAAATCTATGTAAATAAGCGTTTCGTGGTGGTTTATGTTGATAATGCCGTCTGTTAGGCGAATTGCAAGTATGCAGCAATTTTCATCACTTTCATTGTTTGCCATGTCGTACCATTTGGCAAAGGCTGTGCGTAGTTTTGTGCGCAGTTGGGTGTTTTCTGGTTTCATTACCCATCCCAGGTTTTCGCCAATGCCGCTTGATGTAAACCACTCAAAGGCAACCGCGATGCTAACTTCACTGTTTTGTGCTATTTGTTGCATTTTTGTTGATGCTCCCCATGTAACAACATAAAAAGTACCATCTTCATAATAAGCATCCACATCACGCACAACAGGGCGGGGTTTGCCGTCTGCGTTGGACTCTGTGGCAATGGTTGCAAGGGCGATGATATTGTCCTTGTTGTTACCGAACTTTGTCTCCAAAATCTCCATTCCTTTTTCGTATGCACTCATTTTTCATTCTCCTTTTTGATTATTACTAGAGCCACCCACGGGCGACCACAAGTCGCCCGTACTTTTAAACGGCAAGTATGCAGTTTTCTTTATTGCTCAATGTGCCGCAAGCCCTGACCAGCCACCGTAGCTTAGTGTATTCCCGCACCGGCTTTTAACCGGCCGCGCAAACAGCCGCTGATAGTAAAATACCGATGGCGTGGCTATTTTACCAGCTTGTCCATCTGAATTTCACTATTAATATGTTCTTCGATGTGGTTCAAGCTGTGCCTGCCTTTTGTTATGCCATTTTTGAAAACACGAGCCGATAAATTCCGTAGGCCAGCAAAGCACCCGCAAACTGCATGACGATGAAAACAAAGCCATCAGTGGGACGTATACCCGGGGTCGTGCTTGTTAACATACGGGCAATTGTCACCTGGGGGTTTGCGAACATTGTGGAGGACGTGGCCAGCAGTTGGCCGCCCACCAAAAGACCCACCATAACAGGCAGCTGGGTTGACTTTGCTTTTACCAGCAAAAGTATGGCCAACACAAGTATAAATGTGCCGAAGATTTCGCCAAAGAGCACATGGCCGTTTCGGGTCGTTTCGGATACAAAAAGCAGACCGCCTACTGCATCAAAAAACATTAGGTGACTGGCCATTATGCCCGCTATGCCGCCGGCGACCTGGAAAACCACGTATGTGGCGGCCTTTTGGACGTTTATCTTCTTCTCTAAAACCATAACAAGGGTAACGACGGGGTTAAAATGTGCGCCGGAATAGGGGCCGAAAATTTCTATCAGCACACACAAGACAAAAGCAACGGACACGGCATTAGCCAACACCGCAACGGCTATGGGCGCGGCAAAAACCGATGTAAACAAGATGATGGGCGATATTGCCGCCATCACCAAAAACATAGAGCCTAAAAATTCGGCCGCAATCTCTTTTGGGTATATTTCATTTCCCATTATCTGGCTTCCTGTTGTATCTCAACAACTCTGTCCTTTTCGCGCCAATCAACCCTAAACCCCATAACCTCGCTGACAAACCTGATGGGAACAAATGTCCTGTCATTGCGGATGGTGGGTGCAACATCAATATAAATGTCCTCGCCATTTACATAGGCCTGGTTTTGGCCGATAAACAACTCAATAACCATGCTGTCTTTTTTGATGGTGACTTTTTGCCGCGCCTCGTCCCAATCCACCTCGCCGCCGAATTTCTCCGAAATAAAGCGCAGTGGCACAAGGGTTCGGTCTCTTTCGATAACAGGCACAATATTATAATCCTCTTCGTCTATTTGCGTTATTATGGCGTTGTTGTTTGCAAAGGGATTGTCAATTTGCAGGTTGATAAAACGGGTGTCGCCCATATCGGTATTTACAAGGGCCATGGCGCTTGGAGTCGGGTCGGACAGCGGCCTGGCAAAGCCCCATTTGCCGTCCGTTTGTACTGTTGCGATGCCCTCTGTAAAGCCCCAGGCGGCATCAAATATCAGCGGTATAACTACCTCGCCACTTTTGTTGATAAAGCCCCATCTGCCGCCTCTGGAAACCGCGGCAAAATCGCCGAAAAAGCCAAAAGTATCATCGAAGATTTTTTCAGTAATTGCCTCGCCCTCCATATTAAGAAATCCTATTAGTCCGTCTTTTCTAACGAATATTCTGTCGCTGTTAAAGCCAAGTATCGCATCGTATTCAAAAGGCACAACCAACCTGCCTGTGCTATCAAATGCGCCGTACAACCCGGCGTCATTCCTTACGGCCGCAAGCCCCGACCATGTTGACGCGCCAGCAAATTCGATGGGTACAATGATATTCCCCATTACGTCAATTACGCCCCATTTGCCGTTTTGGCTGACAGGGGCCATTCCGTTAATAAATTCTGCAACGCCTCTGGTCCCCCATCGATCTTCGACATAATCATAAATCAAATCAACAACAAATTCGCCTCTGTTGTTTATAAGTCCCCATTTGCCGTCTCTTGCAATGCCTCGCGTAACAGAGTTGCCGCTTACTGCCTCCCATGCAGGCGGCACATCTGCGCTTAATTGTTGGTCATCAATAAATGGCCATATGTAGTCAAATTCGAAGGGTATAATGACATCGTTGTTAGCATCAATCAGACCTCGTTTGCCGTATCTGAACGCAGTTGCGAAGCCCCTGCTAAACGGAAGGTCTATGCCTGCCTCCGTCGGAATCAGCACTTCGCCCGTGGCCCTGTCCTTAATAGTTCGTGTCTCGAAATGAAAAAAGCTATTTGGGATAAATTCTTCCCATATCCAATCAAAGCGATTGTCGTCCGGAATATATAATGTCCTGCGACCATCCGCTTCTACAGTCCATGTTCTGAAAACAACCGGAGTGCCGCCGGGCATCCAACCGGATAAGCGATCAGGGTCGCTTTCTCTATGATACATGTGTCGTGATGCCCTTAAAACACCATCCATCACCCCAAACCAATGATATTCCATGGGCACAACCAAATTTCCATTTATGTCGATGAGTCCCCTCAACGGAAAATCTGCCACTTCGCCGCCCGGCAAAATAGCAAGCTCGCCATAAGAAACAACCGCAAAGCCATTTTCAAATGGATTTGCGTGTGCGAAGCGCGGAGGCACAACCCATTCCCACAGCATATCACTGCCCGGGCTGTTTGCAGAAGCCCCGATGTTATAAGGGGCAAGGCCTGTGATGACCATAACGGCCACCAAAAAAGCTAGGAATGTTCTTGTTTTTCGCATCTTTTGCACCTCCATGAAATTAAGTGTCTATATTTTAACACGGCCGCGCCGGAATATCAAGGGCGGCAAAATGCCGCCCCTACGATTTATCGGCTTCTAAACGGTATATTTTCATGCCCTTGGCGGCAAAGCGGGCCTCGTATTCTGTCATAATATTGCCCGCGCCGCTGTTATGCAGGTCTGTGGTGACATTATCCAGCCGCCAACCGGTTTCTTTAAATTCCGTAACAGAAAAATTAAACAAAACCTCGTCGTCGGTTTTAAAATGCACCTGGCCACCGCCCATGATGGTTTGATATACGGCCAAAAAATCCCTGTGGGTTAGGCGGCGTTTGCGCCATTTGCCGCGGGCCCGCCATGGGTCGCAAAAGTTTATGTATATGCGGGCAAGTTCTGCCGGGCCAAAGATGTCTTGCAGGTTTTCGGCCTCTTGGCAAAAAAATCGCAGGTTTGGCGGCAGATCAGCATCGCGGCCGCTACGCAGGGCCATGCACAGTATGCGCTCTTGTTTTTCCATGGCCAAAAAATTTATGTGGGGCTGGGCCAGGGCGTTTTCTATAACAAAGCGGCCCTTGCCGCAGCCTATTTCCAGGTGGATGGGGTTGTCGTTGGCAAAAATATCGCGCCAGGTTCCTTTGTGTTCCTTTGGATTTGGCACAAACAGGGGGTTTTCTGCAAATTCCTGGTCGGCCCAGGGCTTTTGTCTTAGTCTCATGATGTCTCCTTTGCGAATTATCTTGCCAGCGGCTGGAATATAGAGTAAAATACAGAGTATACGATGTATTATACCTTATTTTACAGAATTATCAACTATTTTTCCATGGGGGGAAATTTGAAATGGCTAGGAAAATATTGGTTGTAGATGACGAGAAGAATATTGTGGACATTGTGGCCTTTAATTTGCACAAAGAGGGCTATGAGGTGGTTGTGGCCCGGGACGGCGAAAAATGCCTGGAGGCCTTTGAAAAAGAACAGCCCGACCTGGTTTTGCTGGATATTATGATGCCCAAGATGGACGGTTTTGAGGCCTGTCGCAAGATACGTGAAAAATCCCAGGTGCCCATAATTATGCTGACGGCCCGGGCCGAGGAAGTGGACAAGGTGCTGGGGCTGGAGCTTGGGGCGGATGATTATGTGGTAAAGCCCTTTGGCGTGCGAGAGCTTTTGGCCCGGGTAAAGGCCAACTTGCGCCGCCAAGAGCAACCAAAAGACGAAAGCGGCAGTGTGACCCATTATGGCGACCTTACTATAGATACCGCCCGATATGAGGTGCGCCGCGCCGGCCAGCCCCTGGAGCTTACCCATCGTGAATACGAGCTTATAAAGTTTTTGGCCACACAAAATTCCCAGGTGTTCTCTCGCGAGGCCCTGCTGGAGAAAGTGTGGGGATACGAGTATTTTGGCGATGTGCGCACGGTGGATGTTACCATAAGGCGGCTGAGGTCTAAGGTGGAAGAAAACCCGGAAAACCCTAAGTATATCCTAACCAAGCGAGGGGTCGGATATTATTTTAAGATGGATAATTAGATACTAAACGAGGTGTGGAAAACATGATAACATTACAGCCCATTACAAACAAAAATTTAGGCGCAGTCTGGATGATGAAAGCAGACCCCGACCTTGTAGCTCCTAATAATTGGAGCTTAGCAGAAGCCTTTGCTTATCGTTCGGAATACAAGCAAGACCCCATTGTGTATGCCATTTGCCATAATGACATTCCTGTCGGTTTTATTTTGGCATTATATAATCCGCCGGCCGATTTTATTTCCTCTATTGATAACAATGGCCAACCCTTCTATTTTCTTTGGCGTAATATGATTGACGAAAAACATCAAGGTAAAGGCCATGGCAGGGCAGCTATGGAGCTACTTATTGCGGAGGCGAAAGCTGGCAAACACGGGGTTGCTAATGCTTTTTATACCGGCACTGACCCAAAAAGCAAAATTACCCCTAAATTTTATGGCAGTTTTGGTTTCGAGTATACGGGCGAGGTCGAGGTTGAAGACGAAGAGAGCTACGAAGAAATTATGAGACTGGCATTATGAAAAAATATTTGCCCAATTTTTTCCAATTATTTTAGCAAGGTGAGATAATGAGCATACGCTGGAAGCTGGCAACAATGTTTATAGCTCTGGTATTTTTGGTGATGATAGTGGCGGGAACTATAATCATCTTTTCTTTGCGTATAGCAGAGGAAGATGCCCGGCGGGAAGACCTGGCTCTGATGATCCAAAATATCAACGCCGAGGTTATACAAAGAAATATTGCCGCCGGGACTGTTTTTGACGAAGACGCCAGGGCGGATTTAGAAGATGCTATCCGCGAAAGCTTTGCAATTATAAGCGGCCAGACACCGGCAGATACGGAGGCATTTATAGTCAGCGGCCAAAACCGCATGACCTTGCAAAGCACTACCGGGTCTTATGATCCCTTAAATCATCAGGCCATAATATCGGCCCTGGGCGGCCAAGAGGTGTTTTCTTCCTGGCGGCGTTATCCGGACAGGCTGGGCAATGTTATATATTGGTTCGAATTTGCCATGCCCATTACCATTGACAGCGGGTATGCGCCGGATTATGTAATATATGTGCGGTCATCAGCCGAGGCCTTTAATGACAGGATGAGGGACACAACAGGCACCATTGCCATGGCGTCGGTGTTTGCTCTTTTGGGTGCTTCTGTTTTAAGTATTGTTTTTGCCGGCTCCCTTACCCAAAACCTGTTGCGCCTAAACAAAAATATCAAGGAATTTAAAGTAGGTGCCGGCACCGAGCCCATACCCGTAAATATTGCAAAAGACGAGGTGGGCCAGCTGACAGAGAGCTTTAATGTAATGAGCCGGGAGCTTAACGCAAATATGGCCGCCATTACCAGCGAAAAAAATAAAATGGAAATTATAATGTATAACATGACCGATGGGGTGTTGGCCTATGACGAAGGCGGGGTGCTGGTGCATTCCAACTACGTGTGCGAAGAGCTGTTGGGTATAAACAACATCGGTGATATGTCCATGCGGCAGCTTTTTGGCCGCATAGGCATAGAGTTTGATGAGGGTACATTTATAGACAATATGGAAGACTGCATAATAAACCTGGGGGAAAAATATATTAACGCCAGCTTTAACCCATTTAAAAGCGAGGATGGCCGCAGCCAAGGCATTATAATTGTTTTTCAAGACATAACAAAGCACATGTTGCTGGATAAAATGCGCAAAGACTTTGTGGCCAATGTGTCCCACGAAATACGCACACCCCTTACCACCATAAAAAGCTACGCAGAAACCCTGATGGATGGAGCGGCGGAAGATGCGGAAATTAGGGATAATTTCCTTAACATTATCAATAACGAAGCCGACCGCATGGCGGTTATCATCAAAGACCTGCTGGAGCTATCCCGCTTTGACGACAAGCGCACGGATTTTGATTTTGATTTCGCCGACCTGGTGGCTCTGGTGCGGGATAATGTTAACCAACACAAGCTTTATGGCGACAGACATAACAAAGAAATCACCTTTACAAGCGGCCTTGTATCCGCCCATATCCATATGGACCCGGAGCGTATAAACCAGGTGCTTAACAACATCATAACCAATTCATTCCGATACAGCGGCGACAGTGCCAAGATAGAGGTAGAAATACACGAAAGCGGCCGCTATTACATGGTATATATCACCGACAACGGTATAGGCATCCCCAAGGAAGACCTGCGCATGGTTTTCGAGCGTTTTTACCGCGTAGACAAAGCCCGCAGCCGGGAGCTTGGTGGCACCGGCCTTGGCCTGTCCATTGCCAAAGAAATTATGGAGGCCCATGGCGGCAGAATAAGTGTGTCCAGCGAGCTTGGTGTAGGCACCACCATGATGCTGCGCTTTCCAAAGGATGCGCAGATGGCGGATGATTAAACTAGACGACCGCAGAGGGATCCACACGCAACGAATGCCTCAACACAAATACCGGGCGGCCAGTGGCCGCCCGGTATTTGTGAGTTTATCAATCCTCTGTTTTATTATTGTGTTCATTTCTGATGGTCTCAATAATGTCCAAAATCATTTTCTGTTTAGTTTTTGGAAGGTCATCAATATATACCGCTTTCCTTTTGTCTAAATTTCTTAGATAATCCAGCGAAACTCTATATAACAAAGCCATTGTCTCTAATTTTTCAATAGGGGGCAACTGCTCATTTTTTTCATAATTTATTATAGACCACACTGTAACACCAAGTCTATCTGCGACAACTTGTTGGGTCAGCCCTCTTTCTTCCCTTAACTTCTTTAGCCTAAGCCCAAAGTCATAAACTTCTTTCATATGACCACCTCACCAACATAATAAATCAGATATACTGAATTATTATTTCAATAAAATTGCATATTTATTGTATTTTAATTCTTGACAACTGAAATCTTGTAGTATAAAATGTTCTTACCGACATTTTGTTAAATTTGAGGGAGGAAAAGAAATGAACCATACAAGAAAAATATACGAGCTGGGGCGGGTTATATTGCCTATAAAGATACGCAAAGCCCTAAGCATCAAAGAGGGTGATGATCTTAACATCTCCATAGAAGATAATGTAGTTATTCTCCAAAAGCGTACACAGGACTGCATTATTTGCCATGGTATAGACGATATGCAGATATATAATGACAAAAACGTATGCGGTGTATGCTATGGCAAGCTGGCCGAGCACAAGTAGGGGCGGCATTTTGCCGCCCGATTTATTGCGCATATTAACGCCCCATGCCCAAATATCATATAGTAAATAATAGTGAGCTTTAAGCGAAAACAAAGGGGTGGCTGTATGATATTTGCTGCACAGGCGGGCGATGGCAAGGAGCGGGCCTGCTATATCAGGTTTTTTAACGGGGCTGCGGGGGCGCAGACGGCGGATATATTTGTTAATGACCAGCTAATTGTGCAAGACCTGGCCCATGGGGCTTTTTCACCTTTTCGTCAGGCCAAGTCCGGGGCGTATAGGGTAGAGGTGCGCATAGACGGCGGAAATACCGAGCTAGATTACAGCGAGCTGTTGTCGCTTATGGAGGATATGTCATACACCGTGGCAATGACGGGGGATGCGGCTCATTTGGGGCTGGCGGTGGTGCCGTTGGATTTGCGACGGGACATACGGCGGCCCAATGTACGCTTTGCTAATGTGGTGCCATATGACACGGTGCTGGATGTGGACATTAACCACCGCAGAGCCGCAGAGGGGTTGATGTACAGGGAAGTAAGCAATGATATTGCCATTGCGGCGGACGGCCATGTTGTGACGGTGTTTGATTCTTATGGCCGCAAGGTTTTGGAGGATGGTTTGCAAATACAGGCCAACCATAATTATTTGGGAATGATTGCCGGGTCTATGGAGGACCCGGAGAACGCGCCGGGGTTGTATGTGGCGGAGGATATGCCGTTGTTGTAGGGATTTTGGTGGCAAGAGTCTGTCGACATATAAAATCCCCCGCAGCCGAGGCCCGGGGGATTTTTTGATGCCGATACTAATAGTATGATTTACGCAGGTATACGCAATTGCCAGCCTATATGTATCAAATTGGGGTTTCTTATGATGTCTCTGTTAAGTTCGAATATTTCGCCCCATCTGTTGCCGTTACCAAGAAGGTTTCTTGCGATTCTGTATAAAGAATCACCGCGGACAACGGTATGGATGCGATATGTGGTCTCTTCTGTCACAGGTTCCGGTGCAACTTCCGGCTCTGGGGTTACTTCCGGCTCCGGAGTTACAACGGGAACTACAGGCTCTTCGGGTTGTGGCGCAGGAACGCCAACGGTTGGGAAGGTTTCTCTGATACCTGGGTTAGAATGGAAACCGCCGATATTGTATACATTTACAAATCCTAAGGTCGACACGGACCTTGAAGCAGGAACAGTCCTGCTGGCGGACCCTCAGTAAATGAACAACCGGATGTCTTTGTATCTTAAATCCGGATCCAGACCTTCCCGCTGTTCGTCGGTCAGGTGGTTTTCGATGAAGTATTCCCACGCGGCCAGCACGCCGGCTTGGAAGCTTGCATGGGTTGCCAGGCCTTCTTCTACAGCAATTGCATTTGGCCAGATAACATGCACATCACCCACAACATTGCCTTGTGTTTCTCTTTCATAAGGTCTGCGGGTGTCGATGACCAAAACAGGGATTGTCGGGTCATTAAACATTGCAAAGCTGCCTTGGGGGTCGTCAGCAAATACGTCACTTTGCAGGGTGTTAAAGAATGGCCCCATTGGTGCGCTTAATACAGAATTAAGAATATAATCCGCCACAGCCTGCACGCGGAACCAAAGTGGTCCGTCGGCGTCAAAGGCGGTGTTAATATCAAGGTACAAAGCATCTATGCCATCAACATATGCATAGGCCTCGGCCGGAGTGTTGCTGGTGTTGTCTGTAAAGGCAAATACGGTAAAGCTGTCTCTTTCATTGACTTCGCCCCAGGAAAGACCTATCGGGCCGCCAAAGGCCAGGTCTTCTATGTGGCCTCTGTTTAAAACCAGGTTGGCCGGGGTGTCAAGAGGTACATTAACGGTTGGGTAAACTTCTCTGATACCGGGGTTGGCGAAAAATCCGCCGATGTTATACGCATTTACGAATCCTAAGGTCGACACGGACCTTGCGGCAGGAACAGTCCTGCTGGCGGACCCTCAGTAAATGAATATGGCAATATCTCTGTAAGCCAAGTCCGGGTTAAGATGCTCGCGTTGGGCATCTGTAAGGTCATTGGCTATGAAATTTTGCCATGCGGCCAGTACACCAGCCTGGAAACTTGCGTGGGTTGCAATGCCCTCCTCCACGGCCAAAGCATTTGGCCAGATAACATGCACATCACCCACAACATTGCCTTGGGTTTCTCTTTCTACAGGTCTGCGAGTGTCGATAACCAGGACAGGCACGTCCGGATTTTCGAAAATGGCAAAGCTGCCTTGGGGGTTGTCAGCAAACTCATCACTATGTAGTGTGTTCCAAAACGGGCCGATGGCCGGGCTTAGGTCAGAAGCGGCAAAGTCATCCGCCACTGCCTGTACACGGAACCAAAATGGTCCGTCGGTAAGGTCGGCATCAAACGCGGTGTTAATGTCCAAATAAAGGGCATCTATACCGCTGACATAGGCATAAGCCTCGTCTGCATCACCTTGGAAAGCAAACACAGTGTAAGTTGCCGCGTCTTCAACCTCGTCCCAGGAAAGCCCTATTGGGCCGCCAAAGGCCAGGGTTTCCACATGGCCTCGGTTTAAAACCAGGCCGGCTGGAGCATTCAGCTGGGGTTCGTTGGCAAATACGGCGGCAGGCATGGCAAGACTGGATAATATAAAAGTCAGTGCTGTCAATATTGCCACCGCTTTGCGCGGCTTAAATTTCTTCACTTTCTAAACACCTCCTTGGTAGGATACAGGGTCTGCACCCTGCTTTTTTCATTTACAACAATTTCTATCGTAATACTAGCATATTTTAATGAAAAGCACAATTGGAAATATTGCACAAATATTGGTGACATTTGCACCACAAAATTGTGCATATTTGTGTATGTTCTCTTGGCATTTATTATGTCAGATGATATAACATGCGGCGCAATTGAGCGCGTAAGAAGGAAGGTGTCGTTTTGGGTGAAACAACAGAGCGCAGAACCGCATAAGTAAAACCTGTCATAAAATATCGATGTTACGGAATAATAATGGAACAAGTCGTAACTTCGAGGTGGAGATATGAAGATTAAAGACATTTTTAAAGACGGCCCCGGCTTTAACCCCATACCGGCCACAAAATTTATGCTGCTGGCGGCTTTGGCTATACTGGCCCTTATTTTTGCCTTGCCCAGTGTTAATGTGGTGTTTGGTGCCGAAAGAAAGCTACCCATATATTCTGTGGAAACACAAGAAAAAGTGGTAGCCATTACATTTGATGCAGCCTGGGGTGCCAGTGATACGGATATTTTGCTGGAGATTTTAAAGGAGCACAATGCCCGGGCCACTTTTTTTATATGTGGATATTGGGTGGAGGAATTTTCTGATGATGTGGTGAAGTTCTACAAAGCGGGCCACGACATAGCCAACCATGGCGACAAACATGCCCATGTGGCCCAGCTTAACTATGACCAAAACGTTGCAGAGGTGGCAGGTGCCCACCAAAAGGTAAAAAACCTGCTGGGGCTGGATATGGATTTGTATCGGCCGCCCTATGGCGAGTATAACAATACCGTCATCAGTGCTGCCGAAAGTCAGGGATATTATGTGATACAATGGGATGTGGACAGCCTGGATTGGAAGAAGTTGGGGGCAGACCATATGGTTAAAACGGTGCTTGACCACAAGAATTTACAGAATGGGTCTATATTGCTGTTCCACAACGACCTGGCAGAAACACCGGTGGCCTTGCGGCGCATACTTTCGGAGCTGCGCGGGCGGGGTTATAGTTTTGTGCCGGTGTCGGAGCTGATATACCGTGAAAATTACAAGCTGGACCATGCAGGGCGGCAGATACCGCTGGACGGCGTGCAACCACAATAGGCTATAATGTGTCATTGACAAGAAGCACATTTATGGTTTGGCCGAAGAGGGTTGCTGTAAAGTTTATTTGCTGCCAATCCCGGGTTTTTCGTACATCAATTAGGTTGACATAAGATGTGTTGTTCCAAGCGCGGTTGATGCGGACAAACTCCTTTGCATCGGCTCCGCAGGTTAATTCGGCGGTTATTTCAAGGCTGGCATACGGTGCCAAGGCATTTGTGCCGTCAAGTTGAGCCCACATACGGATAACACCCAAATTAGCCAAAGATGCATTGTTAGAGTTTCCGTTGTTGAAGATGTTAAGACTAAATTTAGGGGCAGGAGCCGTTATCCCAAAAGGCTGAGTGTACGCGACGCCGTATGTGCCTATTAATTCGGCGCGGATATAGCTATTTATTCCAGCAACTGCGCTCACATCAATAGAGGTTCCGGTATACACAACCACACCGTCGGCAATCCATTCTATTCTGTTAAAATCTGCGCCGCTGATGGTAATGGTGTTGTAACCAACCACGATGTTTGAGATGCTTGGAGCATCGGGCTGGGCAAGCATTGCCAGAGCCATCTCATTGTGCGCACCGCCTGTATGTTGAGTTGCAGTGTTTGTGGTTTGAGCGGGTGCGCCGGGGACATTTACACCATTTATCACAGTGTTAATTCCGTGTACGCGGTCAACACGGCTTACACCATAAAATGCGCCGGTTTCCATGGAGATGCGGGTGGCTGCTTCGGTAAGTTCGGGCATAAGCATTACATTCCATGCATGGCCGTTGCCAGACAACGAATGGGAGTCATCGTTAGAGAAGCCCCAAACCGGTCTGCCTTGCGGCATGGTTTGCATTAATATTTGGTCCCACAAAATTCTGTCGTTTATGGACTCGCCATCCCATTTGTTAATGATCTCCATGCCTATTAAGGACGGAAATTCCATGAACAAAGATACGTGTCTGTTTATGTGGGCGGGGTCTTTGGATAACGCTGCGTTATGTTGCGCGCCTGTGTAACGGCCGGGGTGGTTAAGATGGGTGATGCCGCCGGCGTCTTGAACTGCCCGGATAACTTCTTGCATCGTCCTGCCGCTACCAATGTTGCCAGGCACATCTGCCCAAAAAGAATTGATGTGATAGCCGCGGTATACGGTAGTGCCGTCTTCATTTAAAAAGCCGCGCTGTACAGCGATTTCGTTGGAATAGCTTATGCCAATCATTCCGTTGGCTTGTTGGCGTATGCCTCTGTATGTGCCGGGTGAAAGAGCATGGCCTGCGCCTAACCCCGCTTCCGTTGCTAAAAGCTCCAGTGAGCCTAAAATCGCCGTACCTATGTTGTTCCAATTATCGTTCCGGCTGCCGGGCCCGGGAGGCAAATTCCAGGCAGGTGTGGTGGTATCGTGGTCGGTAATGGCAACGATGTCAAAGCCTTTTGCATACTTGTCCAACAACATGTCTCTGCGGGTGTTGCTGCCGTCCGAAAAAGTGGTGTGGGTATGGTGGGCGGCTTTGAATTGTCCGAAAGTATCCCAGTCCACATTTTCATAGGGATTTGCGATTTCGAAACTTCTTGAAACTTGTGTGGTGTCCGCAAGCACAGGAAAGCTGATGGTGCTGGTGGCAAAGGTCAATGCAAGACTTAGTGCCGCAAGCTTGGTTTGGATTTTCATAAAAGGCCTCCTCGTTTTTACTGTATTTATAAATCTTTGTGAAATTTTCCGTGGTTTTTGCCATGTGTTTGCGGTTGCATTGCGGGTTGGCATGTGATAAAATGGGGGCGACAAAGGAGGAGTTAAAAAAATGAAAAAATCCAAAGAAAGAATGAAAGGCTTTGTACTGGGTTTTGTACTGGCCACGATAATATCTTCTGCCGCCGTGGTGGTGGCCAACCCCGGTACCATGCGGGAAGTGCTTTATGGCGTGAATATAGTGGTCAATGGCCGAGCTGTTAACTTTGCGCCGGACATGCGCCCCTTTATATCCAACGACCGCACATACCTACCCGTCCGCGGTGTGGCCTACGCCCTGGATCTTCCTGTGGACTGGGACGATGATACCAACACGGTATATATAGGTCGTAAACCCATTGACACCACCCAATTGCTGGGCAAATGGCGCATGGTGTCCGTGGAAATGACACATCCGGGCTTAAATGAAAGGCATGTGGAATATTTCGAAGATGCCTATTTCGAGTTTTTGACCGGTGGCAATCTTGTTTTGATTGAGGATGGCGCAACGGAAAATGCCACCTGGCGGGCCGAAGGAGCCGACCTGCGCATGATATTTGGCGACAGCCCCTGGGATAATGTGGTTATGACCGCCGAAATAAACGGTGACACCTTGGTTTTAATTATGGATTCTTGGGGCGAAATTACGACAACAACCCTTGCCAGAACATGATGAATCATATGGATTTTTAGCTATGTGTGTCGAATGAGATGACAAAATAGTTATACAGGGGTGGCCGTTGGCCGCCCCTGTATTTGTGTCATCCTAATATAAATTTACTTATCTTCTTATCTTGGGCTTGCGGGTTTAGTTTTAAAATCTGCTCTCTAATGGCTGCATGGGCTTCGGTGGGGCCTATTTCTGCGGCTTTTGCGAAGATTTCTTGGTCAAAAAAGCTTTCTGTGGTGCAAAATACTGTGGATGACCAGCCGTACTCCTCACCTTTTTGGGATATTTTTTGCCGGCTACCGCACATGGTGATGAACAAACCCATTTGCAGCTCTGTCAGCGCCCTGTCAAAAGCGGCTTTGTCCTCTCTGCCAAAGCCTGCCAGCTGCTTAATAGCTTCTACCGGCAAAGTGCCGCTTTTGGCCACTACATCATAAATGCGTTTGGCGGTATGGCTCATGGTGCCATCGGCATAGGCTTCCGCAAAGGTGTTGCCCTCACGGCGGGCTGCCAGAAAATATGGATACCATTGGGTTGTAATGAAGCCGCTTTTTTTGAAAAATACCTTGGCATAGGCAATGTCATTGCGCTCATCCAGCACCCGCATACGCCACTCCCACGGGTCGGTGTCCGGGTTGCCGGTGTGCCAGGCTATGGGGGTGTCGTGGGTTGGCACTTGGTTCCAGCCCCATGGTATAATGGCGTAAATGCCATCATCATTGCCGCCGCCCATGGAAAAACCGGCGGACAGCAAGTTTTGTAAAAAATCGTCATAATTGCGTATCATACTTATACTCCTATCAAATCAGCCACGGCGTGTGACAGGGCATCCAGCTTGGCCTGGGCTGTTTTGCCGCAATCCCCCGCTACGCCCATATATATTTTTATCTTAGGTTCGGTGCCCGATGGGCGTACGCAAAACCAACTGCCGTCCGCCAGGGTGTAATACAGCACATCGCTGGTTGGTAGGGTTATTTGGCTCGTGTTGCCGGTGATAAGATTGTGGGTGGTGGAGGTTTTGTAGCAGCGAAACTCCTCCAGGCCGATGCCGGCTATGGAAGCGGGGATATTCTCCCGCAAATTAGCCATAATGCCACGTATTTTTGCCAGGCCTTCAAGGCCTTTTAGGGTAACGGAGCGCACGCTGTCTTTAAAATAGCCGTATTTGCGATAAATTTCATCAATGCCATCAAAAATGCTCATGCCGCGGGATTTGTACCAGGCGGCGATTTCACAAATAAGCACACAGGCTATAATGGCGTCTTTATCCCGTGCGGCGTGGCCTGCCAGATAGCCGTAGCTTTCCTCGAATCCGTACACAAAGGTGTGCTGGCCGTTTGTGTCCCACTGGTGTATTTTTTCGGCAATAAATTTAAAGCCCGTCAACACCTCGTAATATGCGGCGTTGTAATGTTTTGCAATTTTCCGGGTAAGTTTGGTGGACACAATGGTGGACACAATGGCGGCATTGGCGGGCAGTATGCCTTTTTGCTGCTGTTGGGACATTACATACTCTGCCATTAACACCCCGGTAATATTGCCGCTTAGCAGTTGATATTCGCCGTTAGCATCCCGCACCATGGCCCCCATGCGGTCGGCATCGGGGTCTGTGGCGATTATGATATCGGCGTTTTTTTCTTGCGCTAGGGTCGCTGCCAAGGCAAAGGCCGCCGGATCTTCGGGATTGGGATAAGACAGGGTGGTAAAATTGGGGTCGGGTTGCTCCTGTTGGGTCACCACATGTATGTGCTTAAAGCCTGCATCGGTTAGCGCACAGCGCACAGGCATATTGCCCGCGCCGTTTAGGGGGGTGTATACTATGGTAAAATCATCCGACATGGCCTGTATGGTGCCCGGGTTAAGGATTTGGGCCAGCACGGTTTGTTTGTATTCGTCGTCAAAACTTTCGTCCAAAATTGTCAGCATTCCGGAGCGTATGGCCTCGACCTCGTCGGCGGCCTTTAACCCGGTTAAATCCTCAATTTTATTAACACAGGCAATAACTTCGGCGTCTTGGGGCGGCACAAACTGGCCGCCATCGGTCCAATATGCCTTGTATCCGTTGTATTCCGGCGGGTTGTGGCTGGCGGTTATCATCACACCGGCAATGCAGCCCAAGCGGCGAAGGGTGAAGGAAAGCTGGGGTGTGGGGCGCAGGTCTTTAAAAATATAGGCACGTATGCCGTTTTGTACCATGACAAGGGCGGCTTCCAGGGCAAATTGACGGGAAAAACGGCGGCTGTCGTGGGCCACCACAACGCCGCGCTCTCTGCCATCATGCGAATTAGCCAGAATATAGTCCGCAAGGCCTTGGCTGGCCCGGCGCACAGTATATACATTCATGCGGTTTGTGCCCGCACCAAGAACGCCCCGCAGGCCGCCTGTGCCAAATTCCAAGTCTTGGTGGAACCTCTCTTCGATTTCCGCACTGTTTTCGGCAATTGCGGCAAGCTCTGCCCGCGTGGCCTCATCAAAGGCGTCATTGTCACGCCAGGTCTGATATCGCTTCATATATTCCATAATTTGCACCTCGCTGCTTGTTTTATATAAAATCGGCAAAAACTGCGTTGGACAGGTCCCGCCCATGCTTTGTCAGTTTAATGTTGGGGCTGTCTATTGCAAGCAGCCCATTTTTAACAAATTTTTCTAATTGGTGCCCAAAAACATGTTCTATGTTTTGGCCGAAGCATTGCCTAAAATTATTGACATCAATGCCCCGCACAAGGCGCAAGCCCAGTATAACAAATTCTGCCATGGCGGCCTGGTGGGTTATGTCCTCCAGATGTATTGGGAAAAAATTGCCTTTAATATAGTCTTCGAGATTGGTTGTTCTGCAAAAGCGGCGGTCTTGCACCAGCGAATGGGCACCAAGGCCAAAGCCTATATATTCCCGCCGTGTCCAGTAGCCTATGTTGTGGTTGCAATGGCGGCCAGGGCGGCCCCAATTGGATATTTCGTAATGCTCAAAACCATGGGCGGACAGCTTTTGGGCGGCCAAATGATACATGGCTCGGTCGGCAGTGTCATCCGGCATGGCTCGCAACAAGTCTTTGTTGGTGGCCAAGGGCGTGCCATCTTCCGCCGACAGGGCGTAGCAGGAAATATGGGTGACGGGCAATTTTACGGCAACATCAACGGATTGCTCAAAATCAGAAATGCTCTGGTGGGGCAGGGCAAACATAAGGTCTATATTTATATCGTCAAAACCTGCCCGAGCGGCCAAATGCACAGCCCGGACGGCTTTTTCAGCATTATGAATACGGCCTATTTTTGCCAGCAAATCGTCATTAAAGCTTTGCACCCCAAAGCTTATACGATTAAAGCCAGCGTGGCGGAGTACAGTCAAGTATGCGTCATCTATTGTGTCGGGATTAGCTTCGGTGGTTATGGAAGCGTCATCGGCCAAAGTATAATTATCCATAATGGTACCCAAAATACGCCCCAGTTGCCCAGCGGCCAAAACCGTAGGAGTGCCGCCGCCGAAAAACACCGTGACAACTTCATGCCCAGTAAAATCCTTGGCACAGGCGGCGATATCGGCTATAATGGCTTCCGCATAGGGTTCGTGGGCCTCCAGCCTTCCGCAAAAGGACAGAAAATCACAATAGCCGCACTTGGTCACGCAAAACGGAATATGGATGTAAATAGATAACGGCATCATGGGTGATAGGGCACTCCTGCGATGACGGAGCGTTAACGCTCCGTGGGTTTTACGCTGCGTTAACGCAGCGTACTTCTTCACGCTTTGTAAACAAAGCGTGGGTGTCCACGGTTCGTAAACGAACCGTGGCATGCGAAGCGATTAGTCTTCATCCAGCTTTAGTACAGATAGGAACGCCGATTGCGGCAGCTCTACACTGCCAATTTGCCGCATGCGCTTCTTGCCCTCTTTTTGCTTTTCCAGCAACTTTTTTTTACGGGTGACATCACCGCCGTAGCATCTGGAAAGTACGTCCTTGCGCAGGGCTGATACGGTTTCGCGGGCCACAATTTTGCTACCCACGCCGGCTTGTATGGGTATTTCAAACTGGTGGCGGGGCACCTCTTTTTTAAGTTTTTCTACAATCTTGCGGCCGCGCTCTATGGCGGAGTCTTTGTGGACGATAAAGGACAGGGCATCCACAACCTCCCTGTTAATATATGTGTCCAGCTTCACCAATGCGCTTTCTTTGTAGCCTGTCAGCTCATAATCAAAAGAGGCATAACCCTGGCTGCGGGACTTTAGGGCGTCAAAAAAGTCGTAGATAATCTCATTAAGGGGCATTTCGTATATCAGGCGGGCCCGGTCGGCCTCGATATAATCCATAGACACGAAAACGCCCCGGCGCCCCTGGCAAATTTCCATTATGGCCCCGATATAGCCGCTGGGCAGTATAATTTCTGCCTTTACAATGGGCTCCTCCATTTTCACTATCAATGTAGGGTCGGGAAAATCCGCGGGATTAGAGATCTCCTTGTTCTGGCCATCTGTGGTGTATATTTTGTAAACAACCGAAGGTGCTGTGCAAACCAAGTCCAGATTATATTCACGCTCCAGCCGTTCTTGGATAATTTCCAGATGCAAAAGCCCCAAAAAGCCGCAGTTAAAACCAAAACCCAAGGCCACGGATGTTACGGGCTCGAAGAAGAGTGATGCATCGTTAAGTACCAATTTATCCAGGGCATCCCGCAAGTCTGTATATCGTGAACGGTCAGCCGGAAAAATAGACGAAAACACCATAGGTGTGGCTTTTTTATATCCCGGAAAGGGTCTGTCGGTAGGGTTATGCGTCGTGGTAACGGTGTCCCCCGGCAGTGTGTCCGCAACATTTTTAATTGATGCGGTAAAGTACCCAACTTCGCCGGTGGTCAATTGGTCTGTGGGTATAAAATTACCCGGGGCAAACATACCCACTTCCACCACTTCATAGTCCTTGGCACTGCCCACAAAGCGTATTTTTTCGCCTTTTTTAAGCACGCCGTCAAAAACCCGTACAAAAACAATAACGCCCTTGTACGAATCAAAAAGACTGTCAAAAATAAGTGCCCGTAGGGTGCCGTTTGCATCACCGCTGGGGGGAGGTACGTCTTTGATTATTTTTTCAAAAACATCCTCTATGCCCACGCCGGTTTTTGCGGATATAAGGGGTGCATCACTGGCCACAATGCCAATGATGTCCTCTATTTGCTTAATAACTCGCGGTGGGTCGGCGGCAGGCAGATCTATTTTATTGATTACGGGTACGATTTCCAGTCCCTCGTCAATGGCCAAATACACATTGGCCAGAGTTTGGGCTTCCACCCCCTGGGCGGCATCCACCACCAGTATGGCCCCTTCGCAGGCGGCCAGCGACCGGCTTACCTCATAATTAAAATCTACATGGCCGGGAGTGTCTATAAGGTTAAGGACGTACTCCTGCCCGTCTTTGGCCCTATATATCAGTCGCACCGCCTGGGCCTTAATGGTTATGCCCCTCTCCCGCTCCAAATCCATATTGTCCAGCACTTGGTCCTGCATTTCACGCTCTGTCAGCAGGCCGGAATTTTGTATAAGCCTATCCGCCAGGGTAGACTTGCCGTGGTCAATATGGGCAATTATCGAAAAATTACGTATGTTTTGCATATTTGTCCTCTCGTGTTGAGTAATCAGTGTTTATTTTACCAAAAAACTGTGGGGATTACAACAAATTTGTTTTGTCGTAAAAAATATCGGGGCGCATAGTGCGCGCCCCGTGGATTAATAGTATATTTATTGTATGCTCTGCCATTTGGTATAAACTTCCGTGGCAGTTTGGCCATTTTTCTCGATAATGGCCAAAATTTCTATGCCATCATGGCCGCAATCCCGCCGCATCAGCTTAATTTCCAGATCATCTCCCAGCAGGGTTTCTTTTTTATAGGCCACCTTTAGGGATTGTGCCCGGTAGTTGTGATATATATCATCGGGGATGTGGCAGCAAACCCATTCCAGATATCTTACATTATTTACATGGTTATTGGTGTCGATATCCCTACGTGTGGGAGTGTATTTGTGGGTGGATAGTGTCGCAAAGCCGTCCGGCTTAGGCAGGGCGAAGTTTTTCTCTATTGGAAAAGGGTACGGTGGGCCGTATTTTGCAATAAGTTCTTCTGATGCTCGTGCAGGCTTTAAGACATTTCGGTCCAGCATAAGCCAATTGGAATTGGCGCGCAATATGGTTTCGCCAGCACTATCCGTGGCCGCAAAGCCCCGTTCGCCAAAATATCCTTTAAACTGTACCGGCCATGTGGATATGTTTATATGCTCGCCCACACGGGGTTGGCGGGCCACCTCCACATGCCAGTGGGTAAGCACCCATACAAGGTTCATGCGGTCGTAATATTCAAACAAGCCGTCTATGGAATGCGTGTGAAAATAACTGACTTCTTGCACATAGTCCATCAGTCCGGGCAGGGCCATGGTGTTGTCTGGCAGCAGACTGTTTAGACCCACGCGGAAGTTTAGGTTGAATTTATTCTGATTCGTCTGATTTACCTGATTTGTCACGGTCGCCCACCCTCTTTCTATAGGCATAAATTATGGAAAACAGCACCAGCATAAGCACCAGGCCAATAATGACGGCACGAATGTCTTGTACGGCAATAAGTATGGCGATGCCACCGGCAATTATGCTGACAATATACAGTATTACCACTGTTTGTTTTTGAGAATAGCCTCTGTCTATAAGTTTGTGGTGCAAATGGCCCCTATCCGGCCGCCATGGGGCTTTGCCGCTTAACACCCGGCGTATGGACACAAAAACTGTGTCCAGTATGGGCAGGGCCAAGGCAAAGACCACAATAACCACCGACAGCGCGGCATAGCTTTTGTATACGCCGATAATACTGGATACTGCAAGCACATAACCCAGGAAAGTAGAGCCGGTGTCTCCCATTATCACATCCGCCGGGCTAAAGTTGCGAGGCAAAAAGCCCAGGCAGGATCCGGCCAGAGCCGCCGCAAACACCACAGCCAGGGGGCTGCCTGTCATGATGCATAATACGGTGAGAAACAGTGCCGCAATAGACGTCACGCCTGCTGCTAGGCCGTCTACGCCATCAATAAGGTTAAGTGCGTTGATGATGCCCACGATCCACAAAATGGTGATGGGTATGGAAAATGTAGTAAAAACTTCCTGAAGGGGCCAACCCACAAAGATGATACGGGTGTCGGTAAAAACCACAACCAGGGCCGCTACAATTTGTACGGCAAATTTTATGCCGGCTTTAAGCTCGTAAATATCATCTAACATACCCAGACCGACGATGATTATGCCGCCCACGATGAAGCCGGCAAATTGCAGGGTGCGCAGTTCTTCCATAAAAAACAGGGCAACAACCATAGCGGCCATAAAGCCCAGTACAATAGCCAGGCCGCCCATGCGCGGTATGGGTTTTTTGTGCATACCACGTGGGGATGGCTTTGCCACGGCCCCAAGGGCGATGCTTATCACCCTGGACCAGGGCGTCAAAAACAGGGCAATGCCGAAACCGACGCCGAAAATGATGACGTACAGCAGCCAATAGTGTTCTATATAGTCGTTAAGCATTTGTCACCTCAATCATATCAATGCGGCGTTGGTGGCGCTCTGCGTGGGAAAACTGCGTATCCAGCCAAGCGTCCACAATTTCGCAAGCAAGGCCGGGGCCGATAACCCGTCCGCCCATTGCCAGCATATTGGAATTGTTATGCTCTCGTGTGGCTTTTGCGGAAAATACGTCGTGACACAGTGCGCAACGTATACTACCAAAGCGGTTGGCGGCAATGGAAATACCAATGCCCGTGCCGCATATTACTATGCCTTTGTCGCATCGGCCGTCCAGCACCGCCGCCGCCACATGTTGGGCAAACAGGGGAAAATCGCTGGGACCGTTGCTTTCCGCGCCAAAGCACATATAGGGTGTATTTCTTTTATCCAGGTGGGCTTTTACGGTCTGCATAAGGTCATAGCCTGCGCCGTCGCATCCCAAGGCAATCATATGTATTCCTCCCAGTTAAACGCTTCAATATACTGCTTCATTTGGTCCGCACAGGCTTCATACAGCTTCCGAGAGCCGCCAAAAGGGTCGTCCACATTCATAACATGTATTTTGTCCTTATGTTCCGGGAAAAGGGCTGTCAGGTGGTCTTTATGGCCACGTGTCATGGCAAGAATAATATACGCTGCCGATACTTCTTCGGTCTGTACCATTTTGGCTTTGTGGGCAGAGATATCAAGGCCGCGGTCAGACATTGTAATTAACGCGTGGGGTGATGCTGTGGTTCCATCCACAGCAAAAACCCCACAGGATGTCGCCCAAAAAGCCATGCCACGGTCTTTAAAAGCATCATTGGCAATGGCCGCTGCCATGGGGCTGCGGCAGGTATTGCCCGTGCAAACAAAAAGCACTTTTTGCACCTTGCGTCACACCTCCACAATATTATATGCCGCCGCTTTCTCCAGTCGGTTCATAATGGCTGCGCCCAGACCGGCCTCGTCCACACCTTCTACAAAAACCTCAGCCAGCCCCATTTCGTCACATTTGCGCAACAGGGCAAACAAACCGGCAGCTATTTCCTCCGTGGTATTGCCCATCAGCAGTGTGGTAAAGCCTTCGTATGAGGACGTGGCCATAATGCCCACACTTTTGGCGGTTGAGTCTTTGGCCAGTCGTGTTATGGCCGTACGCACGTCCTCCGCCCGGCCCCTTACCACAGTAAGCACGGCCTGTGGTGCATAATGTTTATATTTCATGCCGGGGGCTTTTGGTGCTTCATCGGCCCCGGCTTCTGTTGTCACATTAACCGGCCCTATGTGGGCCTCAATCATCTCTTTGGTGACGGAGCCCGGCCGCAAAATGGTTGGCGGCTCCACAGTGCAGTCAATTACGGTAGATTCCAGCCCGTGCTGGCACATGCCACCATCTAAAATCATATCCACCTTACCATCTAGGTCGGTCAAAACATGGGCGGCTGTTGTGGGGCTTGGCCGCCCGGAAATGTTAGCAGATGGGGCGGCTATGGGTACACCGGCATGGGTGATAAGTGCTAAGGCCACGGGGTTTTGAGGCATACGTATGCCGATGGTTTGCCCAGGCGTGTTTTTGCACGGAAAAATTATAGTAAGCGGTCCCGGCCAAAAGGCATCTATCAGCTTTTGCGCCTTTGCTGGCACATGACTGACAAGCTCTGCCAGCTGGGCCGCATCAGAAATATGAGAAATTAGGGGATTATCCGACGGGCGCCCCTTTGCGGCATATATTTTGGCGCAAGCGGCGGAACATAGGGCATTGCCCCCCAAGCCGTATACAGTTTCGGTGGGAAAAGCCACAAGGCCGCCGTCCTTTATAATACGGGCGGCTTGTTCTATAGCATCAGGGGTGCTGCTATGTTTTAGGACGGTTCTCATGCCGCACCACAGCACTTTTTATATTTTTTGCCGCTGTCGCAGGGGCAAGGGTCGTTGCGGCCTACCTTTGCCCCTTCGCGCACCACAGTGCCGGAGGCTTTTTGTTCCTTATACATACGCTGGCGCTCTTCCGGGGTGTACACATTGTCCCACTGGGGCAGATTGGCCAAATGGTCGGCTTTAAGCTCTACCATTTGCTTATACAGGGCTTCAAAATCCACCTTGGCGTCTACTTGGGTGTCTTCCGCCAGGGTTTCCATATCAATTTCAATATCAATGGCGCCGGAAATACCATCCAAAAAGCCTGCTATAAATTCGGCGGTCATGCCGTGTTTTTCGGCTAGCTGGGCCACGGTGCCGGATATAACAGGGTCTTTTGCGGCCAGCATGTTTTCGTAAATTTTTTGCTCCAGGGGCAGATATGTGTCCCACATTTTTTTAACCACATTGCCCTGGTTGTCGTAGGCGCCTTGCACCCATTTTTCATAAATAGCCATAATTCCTCCAGGTTTTCGTTATTCGATATATTTTACACCATTGAGCGGCGTGTGTCCAATTATATTAATGTTACAACAACGGCGAAAGCAAACGGCTAAATGCCTCCTTTGCTTTTTGCGTCATGCTGCGGTTTTCGTATTCTTCTATGGTAATTTCCCGGCTGTCGGCCAGGTCGTAATTAAACTGCTCTTTAAACTGCCGGGTAAGGTGTTGGTCGTATATAAAGGCGTTTATCTCGAAATTAAGCTTAAAGCTGCGTATGTCCATATTGGTGGTGCCTATGGATGTGGCAAAGTCGTCGATGATGATGAGCTTGGAATGTATAAAACCTTCGGTATATTCATAGCATTTTACCCCGGCCTGTAAAAGGTCACCAAGATATGACATAGAGCACCATTTTACAAAAAAATGGTCTGGGTTGCCGGGTATTACAATGCGCACATCTATGCCGGACAGGGCCGCTATCTTGAGGGATTCGAAGATATTTTCGTCCGGGACAAAGTACGGGGTTTGGATGTATATGGTTTCGTTGGCTTCGTTTATCATTTTAGATATGCCATTGTATACATTGGGCCATTTGGTATCGGGACCGCTGGAAACTATTTGTATAAGATGACCGTTTTTAGCATAATCTGTTTTTGGTACAAGCGGAAAATATTTCTCGTCCATCTCTATTTTTTGCTTGGGCACGGCAAAATTCCAGTCCATTATAAAATGCAGGCCCATTTCCTTTGCGGCATCGCCTCGGATACGTATGTGCATGTCTCGCCAGGTGCCAAAGCGCTTTACGTGGCCCATATATTCGTCCCCTACATTAAAGCCGCCAATGTAACCCACATCACCGTCTATTACACATATTTTGCGGTGGTTTTGAAAATTCATACGAAAAAACCGTGGTGGTAAAAACACACCCAGTTGGCCGCCGGCGGCTATAAGGGACTTAAAATTACGATAGGCAATGGGGAAATTGCCGCAGCCGTCTATCAGCAGCTTTACCTCTACGCCCTGGCGGGCTTTTTCTGCCAAAGCTGCCACTATTTTGCGGCCCGTGGCATCGCCCCTAAAAATATAGTACTGTATGTGTATAAAGCTTTTGGCGTTTTTTATGTCCTCAAGCAGGCGGGAAAACTTGGTGTCGCCATCCAGCAGTAACTCCACATCATCATTTTGGGTAAGATACCCGCCGCCGCTGGCAAAATTAAGGTGCAAAAGGTCTGCAATATGGCGGGATGACAGCATTTTCTTAAAAGCTGCCATATTTTCTTCTCTGGCGGGGTTGCGTGCGAAAGCCAGGCCGTCAAAGTCTTTATTTTCTACCTCTTGCAGCATTTGCTGGTTTTGGCGGGCCTTGCTGGCAAATGTACGGTACTTGCGGCCTTCTATGCCCACAAGCAAATATAAAATAAAGCCAATATAGGGTATCAAAAGCACCACCATAAGCCAGGCCCAGGTGACGGCGGGGTTGCGCCGCTCTGAAAAAATAACCACGGCGGCGAAGAAAATATTGATAAATGGGGCGAACTGCATAAGCAGGGTAATTATCTGCCCAAACATGGTCAAAAGCTATTCCGTCCTTTCGTGGAGCAATGCAACCGGTCAGCTGCAACAATATTATACAAAATTTTTGGGGAGTTGTACAGAAAAAATATTTGACGGCGCAAAAAACAACGGGCTGCCCGAAATTTTTCATCGTGCCTTGCTTTCTGCGGAAAATAATGGTACAATAATTTTTGAAAAAACTAAGCAACAGGGAGGAATGGATATGTCTTGCAAAATTAAGACGACACACGGCATTATACGCATAGAAAACGAAGTTGTGGCGCGCATAGCCGGCATGGCCGCCATTGGGTGCTATGGCATTGTGGGCATGGCCGCCAAAAGTGTAAAGGACGGCATTGTGCATCTGTTAAAAATTGAAAGCCTAACCAAAGGCGTAAAACTGGCCGCAAATGAAAAAAGCATAAATATTGACCTGCATGTTATTGTTGAATATGGCACAAATATCACTGCTATCTGCGAATCTATCATGAGCACGGTGAAGTATAGGGTGGAAGAAAGCTGCGGCCTTGCCATTGGCCGTGTTAATGTTTTTGTAGAGGGGATGCGGGTTGATGGCTAACGAGCAGCGTATTACCAAGATAGACGGCAGAACTTTGCGCGCCATGATAATTGCCGGGGCCAACAAACTGACGGCCAACAAAGTGCGCATAGATGCCCTTAATGTGTACCCCGTGCCGGATGGCGACACAGGTACAAACATGTCCCTTACGGTTTTGGCCGCTGCCCGCGAGGTAGAAAAACTGGACACCGACGATATTTTTGATGTATCCAAGGCGGCGGCATCTGGTGCACTGCGTGGCGGCCGGGGTAATTCCGGCGTTATATTTTCTCAGTTATTTCGGGGTTTTTCTAAGGCCTTAGACGGCAAAAAGACGGCGGGATGTGTTGACATAGCCCAGGGCTTTGTTGGTGCATCAATAACAGCATACAAGGCCGTTATGCGTCCGCAGGAGGGCACAATGCTTACTGTGGCACGATGCATGGGGGAATATGCCGAAGCCAATGCCGCAAAAACCAGAGATATAGAAACTTTTCTTAACGACATACTTACCGAAGGCAATGTGGTGTTGCAAAAAACCCCGGATATGCTGCCGGTGCTTAAGCAAGCCGGTGTGGTGGATTCTGGCGGTGAAGGGCTGCTGTGTTTTTTGCAGGGCGCCATAGAAGGTATGCACGCAGAAAATCCGCGGGTTGACGCCAATGCTGCTCAATCGCAAGAAGTGACCGCAGATTTTTCTACCCTTGGGGCTATTAATCCTGAAGACATCACCTTTGGTTATTGCACCGAATTTTTCATTACCGCCCAAAACTTTGGCGGGGCGGCAGAGACAAGGTTTAAAGCATACCTAGAAACCATGGGAGACTCCATCGCCTTGGTGGCTGATGATGAGATCGTAAAGGTGCATATACACACAGACCATCCCGGTGCTGTTATGGAAAAAGCCATGCTTATAGGACCGTTGGATAATATAAAGATTGACAACATGCGGTCGCAACACCAGGAAATTACCCAAGAAAGCCCCATCGCGGCCCAAGCCGTGGAGGAAAAAGAGCTTGGTATTGTTGCGGTGTCCTCCGGCGAAGGCTTTAGAGAGATTTTTATAGGGCTGGGCGCGGATTATGTTATAGAAGGCGGCCAAACCATGAATCCATCTGCCGAGGACATTGCCCGGGGCATAAAACAGATAAATGCCAAAAACGTAATTGTGCTACCAAATAACAAAAATATCGTGCTGGCAGCCCAGCAAGCGGTGTATCTTTGCGAGGGCATAAATGTGGCTGTAGTGGGGTCAAAATCTATGCCCCAGGGTATTTCTGCCCTTATAAATTACATGCCCGAAGGCGACCTGGATGAAAATGCCCAGGCCATGACAGAAGCCCTTGATACGGTGGCCACAGGCCAGGTAACATATGCGGTGCGTGACACCACCATGGATGGGCAAGAGGTGCGCGAAGGGGATTACATCGGCATATTAAACGGCAAGATTGTGTGCACCCATGAGAAAATGGACGTAACCGCCAAAAAGCTTGTTACCGAAATGATGGCGAGCGAACCCGATGTGCTGACGGTGTATATTGGTGAAGAAGCCAAAGGCAACGAGGATGCCAATGCAGAGATAGAAGCCTTTGTGGTGCAAAATTACGGCGGCTGCGAATTTGAAATAGCATACGGCGGCCAGGCGGTTTATTATTATATCTTATCAGCAGAGTAAGGTTGGGAGATAAACTCGCAACAGGATCCCGGATCAAGTCCGGGATGACGAATTATGTGTAGGGGCGGCATTTTGCCGCCCGATTAGAGTGTGATGGCAAATGCAATTAACCGACAACATACAAACCCTTAAAAACGTGGGTGGACAGCGCGCCGCACTGCTGGCAAAAATGGATATACATACCATTGGCGACCTGGTGGAATACTTTCCCCGGGACTATTTGGACCGCAGTCGTATATATAAAATAGATCAGCTGCAAGATGGACAAATGGCCACTATTGCAGCTGTTTTGGCTGGTCCACCGCAGACGCTGAACAAGGGCCGCATAAACATCACCAAAATGACCTTTGGGGACGGCGCGGGATATGTGGATTTGACGTGGTTTAATCAGCCGTACATGGGGCGCAATTTCCAAAAAGGCACGGAATATTTTATATCTGGTAGAGTTGTGCGCAAGATGGGGCGGCTGACCATAGAAAACCCGGAATGGGAGAGTGTGTCCGATGCGGCCCTGTCTGCCGGGCGCATTGTGCCTATATATTCTTTGACTGCCGGGGTTTCGCAGAAGGTGCTGCGGGGGCTTATGAGCCAGGCACTGGATGGATTGACAGAGGGAATTGACGATTTTTTGCCGCCTAATATTTTGGAGGCCCATGGCCTGTGTTGCAGAGATTTTGCAGTAAAAAACATACACTTCCCCGAAAACAGCCAGGCATATTACACCGCGCGCCGCCGCCTTGTTTTCGAGGAGCTTTTTTTAATGCAAGGGGCGTTAATGTGGGCCAAAGGATACTTTAGACAGGCCCGCGGCTGTGTTTTTGAGCATCTTGACGCCGCGGAAATTCTAGCCGCCCTGCCGTATCAGCTTACGCCCGACCAGCAAAAGGTTGTGGGAGAGATATCGGTGGATTTGTCATCGGGGTATGCGGCAAACCGGCTGATACAGGGGGATGTGGGCAGCGGCAAAACTGCCGTGGCCATGATAATGTGCTTTTTGGCGGTAAAAAACGGCACCCAAGCCGCATTGATGGCCCCTACAGAAACACTGGCAACCCAGCACCATATCTCTTTTGCAGAGATTTTTGGGCCGCTGGGTGTAAGGTGCGAGTTGCTTGTGGGCTCGCTAAAAGCCAAGGACAAAACAGATGTGCGCCGCCGGCTGAAAAACGGTGAAATTGACATAATTATTGGCACACATGCCTTGATACAAAGCAGCGTAGAATTTGCCAACCTGGGTCTGGTTATCACAGACGAGCAGCATCGCTTTGGGGTGCGCCAGCGGGGGCGACTTAACGAAAAAGGCAACCACCCCCATGTGCTGGTGATGACGGCCACACCCATACCCCGCAGCTTGGCCATGGTGCTGTATGGAGATATGGATATTTCTACCATAAACCAGCTGCCTCCGGGGCGGCAAAAAATTGACACCTATGCCGTGGCCAGCTCTTATCACCAGAGAATTTTTAGGTTTATGTTTGGCGAGATAGAAAAAGGCCGTCAGGCGTATATTATTTGCCCACTGGTGGAGGAAAGCGAGGCCGAGGGTTTTGAAGATATAAATTCTGTGACAAAGTTCGCGGAACAGCTTAGAAATGGGGTTTTTGCGGATATATCCTTGGAGATTTTGCATGGCCGCATGAAACCCGAGGAAAAAAACCGCATAATGGCGTCTTTTGCCGCGGGTGACACCAAAATTCTGGTATCCACCACGGTGATAGAAGTGGGTATAAATGTGCCCAATGCCACGGTTATTTTGATTGAAAATGCCGAGCGCTTTGGCCTATCGCAACTGCACCAACTGCGGGGCCGGGTGGGGCGTTCTGATAAAAAATCTTATTGTATCCTGGTGACGGATGCTGATAATGCCGTGACTAAAAAGCGCATGGAGGCCATGGCAGATACGAACGACGGCTTTGTGCTGTCGGAGCTGGACTTGGAATTGCGTGGCCCGGGGGAATTTTTTGGCACCATGCAGCACGGTGTACCGCAAATGCGTCTGGCTAATTTGTATAAAGATATGGTGGCGCTGGAGGAAGCGAAAGGTGCTGTTTTAAAGGTTTTTGAGGGGGATCCACAGCTGTTAAAAACAGAACACCGAGGGCTGAAAGACCGGATAGCGCAGATTTTGGGAAGGTTTGGCGGCGGCATAGGTTTGTAAACCAGGCGGCAAAATGCCACCCATACGAAAGCCGTTGCGAAAATTTTCAAAAAAAGTTTCCCTTTAATTATTTACATTTCGACAGATATTGGGTATAATAGATAAAATGCCAAGGGAGGGCAAAAGTATGCGCGTTATCGCCGGTTCTGCAAGGGGTACTGTGCTTTTTTCTCCCCGGGGCGATGCAACCCGCCCCACTTCCGATTTTGTTAAAGAAAATATCTTCAATATTATTCGGGATGATGTGTATGGTGTTGATTTTTTAGATCTGTTTGCAGGTTCCGGGGCTGTGGGCATAGAAGCCCTTAGTCGTGGAGCAAATTCTGCCACATTTGTGGATGCATCACAAAAATGCGTGGCCTTGGTGCAGCGTAATTTGGAAAAAACCAGGCTTAAAGACAAGGCTGTGGTTATTAAAGCGGACGCAACCAATGCTATTGAAAAGCTTGCCGCCCAGGGCCAAAAATTTGGCATAATATTTTTGGATCCGCCGTATTTCGGGGATTTTGTCGATAATGTGCTGCAAGCCATTGTACATAAGGATATTTTGGCCCGTGACGGTTATATTATCCTGGAGATGAGTAAACACGAGGCCGTGCCACGGCTTGGTGGGCTGACGGTGTTCAAGGAAAAAGAATATTCTGGCACACGGCTGGTTTTTATGGATATCCCGGGTATAGTCCGGGATGACGAATAGGAGAGCATATGACAGCTGTATACCCGGGCAGTTTTGACCCCTTAACCAATGGACATTTGGACATAATAACGCGAGCATCAAAAATTGCGGATAAATTGATTGTGGCGGTGCTTAATAATTCATCAAAAACACCTGCCATGTTTAGTGTGGACGACCGCCTGGCTATACTTGAAGAAACCTGCGGCCATATTAAAAACATAGAATTTGCCGCTTTTTCCGGTTTGCTGGTGGATTTTGCCGCCGCCGCCGGAGCAAATGCCGTTATACGGGGCTTGCGGGCTGTTACGGACTTTGAATATGAATTTCAAATGGCTCAAACAAACAGAAGCCTTAACGACAGCATTGAAACCCTGTTTATATCAACCAGCCCCCAATATTCCTATCTTTCATCCTCTATCGTGAAAGAAGTGGCTATTTTGGGCGGTAATGTGGATTATATGGTGCCTGCCGCCGTAAGGGTCAGATTGATGAAGAAAATAGTAGGGGCGAGCTGTGCTGGCCCGGTTATATAAATACGAATGTTAGGGAGGCGTACTTTATAATGGAACTTATTACGTCGCATATTGACAGAATTGAAGATCTGTTGGCAAAGATGGATGAAGTGATTGACACGGCCCGCTCGGTGCCCTTTTCTGCCAAGATAAGTATAGAAAAAGAAGCCCTGTTTGGTTTAATTGACGAAGCTAGGGCCATTATGTATGAAATGCGAAAAGGGCTGCCTTCCGAAATAAACCAGGCAAAGCGGGTGCTGCACGACAAAGACAGCCACCTTAGCGAAGCCCGCAGCAGGGCGGAGATGATTATTAAAGCCGCTGAAGCTCAGGCTAATGAGATGGTAAGTGCCCACGAAATTACCACGCAAGCCAAAATGACGGCAAAAGAAATTGTAGAAAACGCCAACAAAGAAACCAGTGAATTTAAATTTTCTGCCGCCCAATATGTTGACGGTATCTTTCGTGATATGGACGACCTGCTTAAAACTACATTGGAAGACCAAGTTAACAAAGCCCGGGATGTTGAGAATTTTTACCGCAATGTGCTGGAGGAGCTGTACCACAACAGAAAAGAAATTCGTATTGACGATGAAAGATAGCGAGGGCGGCGATATGCCGCCCGTTTTATAAGCCGGAGGTATTTAAATATGGATTTTAAAATGGAGATAGCAAAGCTAATAAGCGCGGCCATAAATGCGGACGTACAAGAGGTGGCAGATGCCCTAAAAATCCCGCCGGATCCAACCATGGGCGATTTTGCTTTTTCATGCTTTAAGCTGGCCAAAGAGCTACGGCAAGCCCCGCCTGTTATCGCAAAAGACATAGCATCAAAAATAGAGCCTGATATGCCAGAATTTCTTGAGAAAACCGACATTGCCGGCCCATACCTTAATTTTTTTGTAAAGCGCGCTGCTTTCGCCAAGGCGGTTCTTTCAGAGATAACCGCCAAGGGCGATAAATATGGCAGTTCTGACATTGGTGCCGGCAAAACAATTGTTATGGACTATTCTTCACCAAACATTGCCAAGCGTATGCACATCGGCCACTTATACTCCACGGTTATTGGTGCGGCACTAAATAGAATTAACAATCATTTGGGCTATAATGTTGTGGGCATAAACTATCTTGGTGACTGGGGCACACAATTTGGCAAGCTCATTGTGGCGTTTAAATCCTGGGGCAAAGAGGAAGACGTGGTACAGGGCGGCGTTGAAGAACTGGAACGGCTTTATGTAAAATTCCATGTGGAGGTTGAAGCAAATCCACAATTGGAAGCCGATGCACGGGCCTGGATGCTGCGTATGCAAAAAGGTGACGAAGAAGCCCTGCGTCTATGGGAGTGGTTTAAGGAAATATCCATAACAGAATACGAAAAGATGTACAAGCGGCTGAATATACCATTTGATTCCTATCGCGGAGAAAGTTATTACAACGACAAAATGGGTGCGGTTGTTGATGAAATACGGGACAAAGGGTTGTTGAAAGAAAGCGAAGGCGCGATGATTGTTGACCTTGAGGAATACAAGATGCCGCCATGCCTTATTTTGCGCTCGGATGGCGGCACGTTGTACCCCACGCGGGATATTGCCGCCGCTTTTGACCGCAAGCAAATGTATGACTTTCATAAGTCTCTATATGTAACAGACATGCGGCAAAGCCTTCATTTTGCGCAATTTTTTAAGGTTATTGGGCTGATGGGATACCCGTGGGAAAACGATATGGTTCATGTGCCTTATGGATTGCTTAGCTTTGAAGGGGACAACCTTTCCTCCCGCAAAGGCAACACCCTTATTCTGGCAGATTTGTTTGACCAGGCCGCCGAAAAGGTTTTGGGCATAATAAGCGAGAAAAACCCCGGCCTGGCAGACAAAGAGACCGTAGCCGAACAGGTTGGCACAGGAGCAATTGTGTTTAGCGCACTGTATAACACCCGCATCAAGGACACAGTGTTTTCTTGGGACAGAATTTTTGCTTTTGACGGCGAAACCAGCCCCTATGTGCAATATACCCACGCCCGCTGTAGTTCTGTGCTAAACAAAGCCCAAATGGACTATGCCGATGCCGACCCAGCCAAATTAGCCACCGGCGAGGAATTTGAGCTGATAAAAACCCTGCATATCTTTTCGGAAAAAGTGGCCGAAGCCGCCGCAAAATACGAACCCTTCATAATATCCCGCTACGTTATGCAGGTGGCCCGGGCATATAATAAATTTTATCACGACAACCCCATTTTGCGGGCGGATGAGGATGTGCAAAAGGCCCGGCTGATGCTGACCAAATGCACAAAAGATGTCATTGCGGTTGCGCTGGGCTTGCTGGGCATAAAGGCACCGGATGTGATGTAGGCCTTGGGATATACAAAATAAAAAATTAACCGGCCAACAAACTTTTTGAAAACCTTTGCGTATTTGGGTATAAGAAATGCAAAACGAATGCCCAAAGGAGCGGATTTTATGAGCTATAACGGAAACGACGACTATAAAAAAGATATTAGGCTGGACGGCGCGGCACCATCTGCGCCGCCGCATCCCCATTATGCATACCCACCGCCTGCGCGGCGTCCCAGCAGGTTTTGGATTTTTATCCTGTCGGTTTTGCCGGGGCTTGGCCATATTTACCTGGGATTGATACGCAGAGGCCTGTTTTACATTTCGGCCTTGGCCCTTGTAATTTTCTTTAAGGTTATGGTTATACCCATTTTTGCCCCAGTGGCCATTTTTACCGGATTTTCCATAGCTGCCCTTTATGCCGTGTCCTTTTTTGAGGCCTTTGGCATAAGGCGTGACATCATCATGGGCAAAGAGGTAAAGGATGTTATTCCTAACATAGGCCCGCTGGGCAAAAACAAAAGCTTGCTGGCGGTGCTGATAGTTATTGTGGTTGTGTCTTTGGCTATTAATATTGTTTCGGCCTTGCCTTGGTATGCCTGGTTGGTTTTGGGCATTGTGGCTGTATGTTATTTCCGGGGAATTATAGGCAAGCGCAGGGGTGGCGGCAACCAAGAAGACAGCAACAAATAATTATGTCTGATAATTCAACAGATTCTGCATATATGTTCCACGTGGAACAATAAATTTGCAGAATCTGTTTTTTTGTGCTAAAATGGAAACAATGCACAGGACAGTAGACCTTTTCCAAAACCTGTTTCACACAATATGATTGCGCAAAGCACAATCAGTCCTTCACTTGGTTGCGTTATAGGCGTAATGGACCTTCGCCGCGCAAAATTTGCTACGCATCCTGTACCCTGTGGGTGTGACGCATAAATCCAGTGCTTTTGCAAGGCAAAAGCGTAAGGTTCGGAAAAATTGCTTCAACATGGGTTTTGGAACAAGTCTAGTATGAGAAAGTAGGTATTTCATGGGAAGGATTATTTCTGTAGCAAACCAAAAAGGTGGTGTGGGCAAAACCACAACCACCATAAACCTGGCGGCTTGCCTTGCCTTGGAGGGCAAAAAGGTGCTGGTTATTGACACCGACCCCCAAGCCAACACCACAAGCGGCCTTGGGGTGGACAAGCGCGCCACGGCGGCATCGGTATACGATTTGCTTTTGGGCACCAAAAGGGCCGATGAGGTTATTATACCTACCATTGTGGAAAATTTAAGCCTTATGCCAGCTGTTGTGGAGCTTGCCGGAGCAGAGATAGAGCTGATAAATTTTACTGACAGAGAGTACATATTAAAACGCATATTGGTGGACATGAAGTACATTTACGATTATATTTTGATAGACTGCCCGCCGTCCCTTAACCTGCTTACGGTTAATGCTCTTACGGCATCGGATTCGATACTGGTGCCCATACAATGCGAATACTTTGCCCTGGAGGGGCTAAGCCAGCTGATGTATACCATAGAATTGGTGAAAAAGCGGCTTAACAAGCGGCTGGAGCTGGAGGGCGTGGTTTTTACTATGTACGATTCTCGCACAAATCTGTCCGCCCAGGTGGTAGAAGAAGTAAAATCTCATCTGGAGGACAGCGTGTACAGAAGCATCATACCGCGGAATGTTAGGCTTGGTGAGGCACCCAGTCATGGACTTCCCATAACCATGTACGACCCTAAATCTAAGGGTTGCGAGGCGTATGTGGCCTTGGCTCATGAAGTTATTGCGAAAAGGCAGATATAAAAAACAATAGGGGGTAATATCCATGAAAAAAGGCTTAGGAAAAGGCCTGGGCAAAGGCCTTGACGCATTGATAGCTTATAACGAGGCCAATGACGAACCGGTGAGCGGCGGGGTTTTGGAAGTGGAAATTGGGAAAATTAACCCTAATCCCGACCAACCCAGAAAACGCTTTGACCGTAGCCACATAGAGGAACTGGCGGAGTCCGTAAAAGAATTTGGCATAATACAGCCCATCATTGTGACACAATTTGGAGATAATTATGTAATTGTGGCGGGCGAGCGCAGATGGCGAGCGGCGCAGCACCTGGGGCTGGGAAAAATACCCGTGATTGTGCGGGAGTATTCTGGCATAGAGGTTTTGGAAATTGCCCTAATAGAGAATATCCAGCGGGAAGACCTTAACCCTATAGAAGAAGCCAATTGCTACAAAAAGCTTAACGAAGAATTTTCTTTGACCCAAGAGGAAATTGCGAAAAAAGTGGGCAAAAGCAGAAGCCATATTACCAACTGCATCAGACTTTTGCGGTTGCAAGCCCCGGTGCAGGACTTTATCATAAATGGCGAGCTTTCTATGGGTCACGCAAAAACCCTGCTGTCTGTTGACGACCAAGAGGCCCAAACCCTGCTGGCCGCAAAGATTGTGGAAGAGGGCCTTAGTGTGCGCACGGCCGAAGAGCTTGCAAAAAAACTGGCCGATGGCCAGGTGCCGGAAGAAGAAAAGCCAAAGCTTGCTGCCGAAAGCAAAGAAAAATACACGAGCTTTCAAATGGATTTGCGCGGCATTCTTGGCACACGGGTAAATATACGCGACAACAAAACCGGCGGCGGCGGAAAAATAGAGATAAATTATTTTTCTGCAGAAGATCTTAACCGTATTATAGATATTGTGAAAAAGTCAAAAAAGTAGGGGCAGCAAGAAGCTACCCCAGGTTTCGCAATTTCTGTAGGGGCGGCATTTTGCCGCCCGTTTTACTACCTTGCTGTGGCGGCCCCGGCCGTTACCACACGATTTTTTACATGATCCAAAGCATGACGCATGACGGGAATGGATATGATAACCAATGTGAGTATCATTTCTGCGCCAAGATAAATGGCGTTATAGGCCATGGCGTACGGCAGTGCGTTCCAACCTTCCCATGCCCATTGGGAGAAAAAGAAATATCCCGATAAGGTGTGGAAAACCCAACGACCGAAAACGGCCACAACAAAACCTATGTACATACCGCCTTTCATTTTGCGGAAAAAGCCCGCCAGACCCAAGGCACCAAAGGCCAAGGGGTAATCTAAAATAAGCTGTAAGGGATAGAATATCATGGGGTTTTGGGCTAATTGTAGCAAACCATAAGCAAAAGCCGACACCAGGCCGACAGTTGGGCCAAACCACAGACCTATCAACACGACAAAAAACATGCTCATAAATGTAACAGAGCCGCCCCAGGGGAACTGATACAGCCTAAAATAAGATAACACAAAGGCGATGGCTAGTGCCAAGCCCACATAGGCCAATGTGGCGGTTGTAAACTTAGCCTTTTTGAAAAAACGGCCCACAACAACAATAAACAACAGTGCCGCAATCAACAAGGTGATAAATCTGCCTAGGTCTGTGTTGATCAGGCTGGCAAATTGCTCAAAAAAAGCCATAAAAAATCCTCCTTTTTAATTGAATGGCAAGGAGGGCGGCAGAGAAAAACTACCTAGCTGTAACTTCCTTTCGCCGGCATTATCCGGATCAAGTTAAAGGGTATTATCTCAGCCCTTTGCAAACCACACAAAAAGCACCCCTAGCCAAACTAATATTTTTTGTTAAGACCATAATAACCCGGTTTTATAACTTTGTCAATAGCGAGTGTGAAAAAATGTATAAATTAATTGCATGTGACATGGACGGCACGCTGTTGGACGACAGCTTTACACTGTCCCAAATAGATAAAGACGCCATAACCAAGGCCAGGGATGCGGGTATTATATTTACCCTGTGCTCCGGGCGTTCTTACAAAAGCTTAAGGGTTTTTGCCCAGGAGCTTGGCATCATCACCCGGGGCAGTTATATCATCGGCTTTAACGGCGGCATTATTTACGACCCCTATGACGGCGTTGTTGTGCGAAAAGACGATTTGCCCAAGGATGTAGCCGTGGAAATTGTAAAGCTGTACAAGGCCGCGGCCCTGGATATGGAGATTGTGATATATCTGGATGGCGAGCGGGTTTTGTTTGAAAAAAACGCGGTGTATGCCCATAAATATCAGCGCATATCCAATGTAGACTGGCTGGAGACAACGGATATTGTGTCCGCGGCCCGGGAGTTGGAGTCCATTGCCAAGATAATTTTTATAGGAGAAAATAGCACTTTAAAGACCTTTGAAAAAGAGCTGGAAGACGCCTTTGGCCGTGATGTTGGCATATGTTTTTCGGCAGAATATCTGTTGGAGGCAGGGCCAAAGGGGCGCAGCAAGGGCGATGGCATTATGTGGCTGTGCCAAAAGCTGGGCATAAACCCCGCGGAAGTCATTGCCATAGGAGATAATTACAACGACATAAGTATGATAAAGCAGGCTGGCCTAGGTGTTGCTGTTGCCAATGCCGTGGATGCTGCTAAAGAGGTTGCGGATTATGTTACGGCTAGAGATTGCTCCAATGGTGCCGTGGCCGAGGTTATTGAGAAGTTTGTGCTACAACAAAATTTTTTATAAATAATTCTTTCCCTTGTGCTTTTAATAGCTTGCGACTATCGTGATAGTATCACCGACATGAGGATTGATGCCCATGAAATACCGTAACGCATCAGAATTATTGCCACCGCAGTTGCTGAAAGAGCTGCAAAAATACGCCCAGGGCAAAATGCTGTATATTCCAAAGATTAAGCGAGAATCCTGGGGTATGGGTACGGGTGCCAGGACATTATATTTTCAGCGAAATTCGGATATCCGAAATCAGTTTTCACGCGGGGTTAATCTGGAAAGCCTAAGCGAAGAATACTTTATTTCGGAAGACGCGGTGAAAAAAATTGTCTACAAAAAAGGGGATGACGCAATGAAGTCGGAGGGAATTGATTATAGCAAGTATTTTTGGCAAAACGACTTGGTGCGGGTGCGCCGAGCAAAGCCCGAGGACTGGAGACATAATTACCATAACCTCTACTTCAGCGAAGATAGGTTTTTTACGGATTACGAACAAGAATTGCCGTGGGACGAAGAAACAAGGAAAGAAAATTGGGAAAACTACATCAAAGCAAACTGGAACAGCGATGAGCATATCATTTTTATCTTTGAATCTCACGCAGGAGAGTATGTAGGCGGCGGCAATCTCCACGGTGTTGACGAACGGCACGGCACATTTGGTATGTACGTTTACGCTGATGATGAACGCTACGCCATTGCAGGGGCGAAATTGATGCTTGAATATGCTTTCGATGAGCGACGGCTTAACAACTGTCATACAGGCTTTATCGAAAACGACACGATTTATCAGCCTGTATTTGTGAAATTAGGCTTTAAATTGGAGGGAACAAGGCGTCAGCAGGTGTTTCATAAGGGGCGCTATTGGGATGAGCACCTTTATGGATTGTTGGCAGAGGAGTTTAATGCGCGAAAACAGGGATAAAATGCAAGGGCGGCCACGCGGGCCGCTCTTTTTGTGTCTATATTGCCATCAAATGGGCTATATCCGCAATTTTATGATGTAGTGCTATGTCCATCACTCTGCGTTGAGGGCCGTCGGTTAAGTTGGCGTGTATGCCGGAAGCCTCACGTAGCAGTCTGGACTCTTGAAGCAATGCATAGGAAAGGCCGGCTCTAAAATTTGCCGCAGTCTCCACCTGCATATCTTGGGCCGTCCAATCCGCCCTGGCCATATCTCTGTACAACCCTGTAACACTGTGTATTTGGCGTTTTTTATTTTCGACCAATTCCAAAACAAGCCCTTTATCCCTTTCCGAAATGCCCGGTACGCCCACCAATTTTTCGTAATACGCTATGCTGTTGCTTTCGCCTTGGGTAAGGGTGGATAATTGGGCGGCCAGTCCGCCTATAGGACCTTGGCCTGAAGGCGCACCAAGGTCAGGCTGCCCTATGGATTGCTTGCCTGGTGGCAGCAATTCCGGCGGCACAGGTTCGAAACGCACATTGGGGTCATTGGTGGCAGGCATATGCGTGGGCGGCATATGTGGGTTTTGCATATTTCCGCGGGGAGCACCTTGGGGTGGTTGCATCATAGGCGGCATGTTTTGTGATGGCATTGGCATATTTGGCTGTTGTTGTCTGCCCCATCCGCCAAAATTGCCAAATTGCGGATTATTGGGCTGTTGCGGATAATTTGGCGGCATTCCGCGGGATGTGCCCTGTCTGCCACAGCAATTTTGTCCGTTGCATCCACCTTGAGGGCCTTGTTGAAATTGGCCGTGGTGTTGATAATTGTAGTTATTGCGGCCGGCTCTATTAAAAAAATTGTTTCCAAGCAATATCATGACATCCCTTCAAAATAAAGACTGTAGACCAGTTTATTCTAAGGGAGTAGGAATGGTGCGTCCCTATATAATGACAACGGTGGATCCGTCCGGGATATTTTCGTACAACCACTTTGCGTCATTAGGCATTAGACGTACGCAGCCGCTGGAGCGTTTTTCGCCCACAATATCTTCGCCGGGGATGATGTTTTTGTTTGAGTCCATGGGGATGGAATGGAAGAGATACTGGCCATTAAAACGCATCCAATATTTTGCGCCGGAGGATAGGCGTTGGGAATAAAACCACAGGCCTCGTTCGGATATGGTAAAGATGCCCCGGGTGGTGGGCGAAGTGTTTGTGCCGGTAGAGCAATCGAAGGTTTTTAATAAAGACCAGCCTGGGTCGGATGCCTTGAAGATATGGGTTTTTTGGCGGCCTATGTCTGTTAAAATAAGAAAGTCTGTTTTGCTTGTGTAGCTGCTTTTTGCGACAAAATCCTCCAATTGCTCCATTGTTAAGATACTTTTGTCCGTTGGGCTATCAGGAGGAATGTTCAAAAATTCGGCTTCAACCCAACCCAATGCACCACTAGCATTAATTTTATACACCTCTGCAGAAAAATCTTCTAAAATCTCTGCGTGGCAACCTGCAGCAAGGTCGCCAATGGGAAAATTACGGTCTTTGTCGCTGTATATTTTACAACTTTCCGTAATTTCGGCGATAATCGGGGCTTCTTTTATATATTCTAAGGTGGCGGGAATGAGAAGCAGACAAGCACACAACAATGTTTTCGTAATCATAAAGGCACCACATTTCTATATGATGTGCCCCGTGGAGAGCAAGCCGTAGGCTTGCTCTCCACGGGGCCTGGGGCCGGAGCCCTGGGAGCCGCTGGGGCGCTACGCGCCCCAGCGGCTCCCAGGGCTCCGGCCCCAGGCCCACACTCCACTCCCACCCACCCATTTGGCGGCTTTGCCGCCAAATGGGTGGGTGGGAGTGGAGTGTGGGCCACTTATAAAGTTATAAAATAGTCTGTTCTAATGGGCAAGATTTTATCCAAATAAAAAACCGGCCTATTCGGCCGGTGGATGTTTATGTTGGCTTATAAGAGCTTTTTATTTCTACGATGCGGTTAAATACCGGGTTGTTCGGAGATGACGTTTTGCTGTCCAGGCAAAAATATGCATTGCGCATAAACTGGAAGCGGTCTTCTTGCCCGGCATTTATTATAGATGGCTCGGCCACGGCATTTTCTGCTACCACAAGAGAATTTTCATTGAAGCGAAAGCCAGATTCCTGGGTATCGTCGTCAAAAAACAGATAATCATATAAATTACAGCGGATTTTGACGGCCTGGGCACAACTTACCCAATGTATGGTGCCTTTTACTTTACGCTCGCTAAAGCCGGAACCGCTTTTTGTAGCCGGGTCATATGTAGCATGAACCTCCACAATCCGCCCGGACTCATCTTTTACAAAATCCGTACATGTCACAAAATATGCTCCCGCAAGTCGCACTTCGTTGCCGGGATAGAGCCTGTGATATTTTGGCGGCGCGATTTCTTCAAAGTCACTGCGCTCGATATAAACTTCACGGGAGAAGGGCATTTGCCGCGTGCCTAGGTCGAGATTTTTGGGATTATTAGGCATTTCTACCATTTCTGTTTGGCTTTCGGGATAATTTGTGATAATTAGCTTGATGGGATCCAGCACAGCCATTACAACCTTGGAGGACAGACTTATGTCCTCCCGCAGGCAGTGCTCCAGAAAACCAATATCAACAGTGCTTTGTGCCTTGCTAAGGCCAATGCGCTCGATAAAATCACGTATAGCCGTTGGGGTATAGCCCCGGCGGCGCAAACCTGGCAGAGTCATAAGCCGCGGGTCGTCCCATCCGTCTGCAATTCCGTCTTCAATGAGCTTACGGATGTGACGCTTGCCTAAAACAGTGTTGGAAAGATGCAGCTCGGCAAATTCTATTTGACGCGGCGCGGGGTCAAAACCAATTTGGTTTACAAACCAGTCATACAGCGGGCGGTGGTCTTCAAATTCCACACCGCATAGGGAATGGGTCACACCCTCGATGGCGTCTTCCAGGGGATGGGCATAGTCGTATGTTGGATATACGCACCACTTGTCACCGGTATTGTAATGAGGAGCGTGAATTATGCGGTATATTATAGGGTCACGCATGTTTATGTTTGGGCTGGCCATATCTATTTTTGCCCTAAGGGTTCGCGCACCATCGGGGAACTCTCCGGCTTTCATTTTTTCGAATAAATCCAGATTTTCGTCTATGTTTCTGTTGCGATACGGGCTGTTTTTGCCGGGCTCGTTTAAGGTGCCGCGATATTGACGCGTTTCCTCGGCAGAAAGGTCACAAACATAGGCCACACCTTTTTTAATCAGCAGCACTGCATATTCATAAAATTGCTCAAAGTAATTGGAAGCATAGCAAAGCTCGTTCCATTGAAAGCCCAGCCAACGTATGGTGTCTTTGATGGATTCTACGTAGTACTCCATGTCTTTTTTGGTTGGGTCGGTCTCGTCAAAGCGCAGGTTGCAAAGGCCGCCATAATGTTCGGCCAGGCCAAAATTTATGCAAATAGCCTTTGCGTGGCCTATATGGAGATATCCGGCGGGCTCGGGAGGAAATCTGGTTATAAGCCGGTTGGTGTTGTCTCCAAGGTCTTCTGAAATAGCATGGTGTATAAAACTGCTTGGTGTATTTTCTTTCATATTGTCCCCTCCCTAAGTAAAAACGGGCGACCGAGGACGGTCGCCCCTGCAATTGGTATATGATGTTATTAAGATGCTTCTTTGGGTGTTTCGTCCTCTTTTGCCTTGTATATGATTTTTGCCGGGGCGGTTCTTTCCACAGTGTCTTGGGTTACAACCACCTTTTCGATATTTTCTACAGAGGGTATTTCGTACATAATATCTATCATAAAGGCCTCTATAACAGAGCGCAGACCCCGCACGCCCATTTTTCTTTCGATGGCTAATTTGGCAGAGGTAGCAATGGCTTCTTCGTCAAATTCCAGCACCACATCATCTAAAGAGAACAGATGCTGATACTGTTTGATAAGGGCGTTTTTAGGCTCTGTAAGGATAGATATTAGGGCTTGCTCGTCCAGAGAATCCAAAGACACAATTATGGGCAGACGACCGATAATCTCCGGGATAAGGCCGAATTTCTGCAAATCTTTGGTGATTACTTGGCTTAACAGTGCATCTGTGGCCTTGTCGTTTTTGTCGCGAAATTCTGCCCCAAAGCCTATGATTTTTTTGTTAAGACGTTGTTCGATGATTTTGTCAATGCCGTCAAAAGCACCGCCACAGATGAAGAGGATGTTGGTGGTGTCCATCTGTATAAATTCCTGGTGGGGATGCTTGCGGCCACCCTGAGGTGGTACGGATGCCACCGTGCCTTCCAAAATTTTAAGCAGGGCCTGCTGTACCCCTTCACCGCTAACATCTCGGGTAATAGAGGGGTTTTCGGACTTTCTGGCTATTTTGTCAATTTCGTCGATATATATGATGCCCCGTTCTGCCCGGTGTACATCACCATCGGCGGCTTGTATCAATCGCAGCAGGATATTTTCTACATCTTCGCCCACGTATCCGGCCTCTGTGAGACTGGTGGCGTCGGCCACGGCAAAGGGTACATCAAGCAAGCGGGCCAGGGTTTGAGCCAAAAAGGTTTTGCCCACGCCCGTTGGGCCCAGCAGCAGCACATTGCTTTTTTGCAGCTCTACCCCGGCGTTTTCTTCCTGCTCTCGTTTTACAATGCGCTTATAGTGGTTATAAACCGCCACGGACAGAGCTTTTTTAGCCGCGTATTGGCCTATTACGTATTGGTCCAAATAGGCGCAAATCTCCTTGGGTTTGTATATTTTGTAGTCCTCGTCCCCTTCGGGCTCATATTCCGTGGGGCTGTCATAAAATATATCATTGCACAGGTCAATACATTCGTTGCAAATAAACACGCCGCCGGGGCCGGCCACAAAGCGCCGGTTGTTTTCCCTGGGCTTGCCGCAAAAACTGCAAAACACCTGTCTTTCGTCATCCTTGTCTTTTGACACGTAAATCCTCCTTAATATTGCAATCGTTTTATTCGACAATCAGAACTGGAAAAAACCTATTATCTTGCGTGCCGTCTCCAAGCTGGCCGCTATTGTTGTTTCCCCAGGCCCAAAGGCGGCCGTCTGTTGTCATAGCCAGCACGTGCCCATCTCCTGCCGAGACATGGGCAACATTTTCCATTATCATTGTGGGATTTGGGTTGGTCATGTGGCCTGAATCCGTTTGTAAATAATCAACCTGTCCATTTCCGACTTGTCCGTAGCTATTCCAGCCCCAGGCCCATAAAGTGCCGTCGGGACGCAATATAAAGCTGGCTTCTCTTCCGGCGGCAAATGCCTCTATGGGTCCGTTAAATACAGTGTTTGGTGGTGCCGAGGTTGGTATTGGGTCAGGCTCAATATAAATATCCGATGCTGTTGTGCAGGCCGCAAAAATAAACAACACAACAACTGCTGCAAAAAAATGCCTTTTTATCAGCATTATATTTTGGTAATAATTTCGTCTATCAGACCGTAGGCCTTGGCCTCCTCGGCAGACATAAAGTTGTCTCGGTCAGAGTCTTGCACAATTTTTTTATAGGGCTGGCCTGTTGCCTCTGCCAGCATTTTGTTCAGTTTTTCTTTGGTTTTTAAGATGTGTTCGGCATGGATCTGTATATCGGAAGCCTGGCCGCGGGCACCGCCGGATGGCTGGTGTATCATAATTTCTGCATTGGGCAGAGCAAAACGCTTGCCCTTTGTGCCGCCCGCCAGCAAAAACGCCCCCATAGACGCCGCCATGCCCACGCAAATGGTGGAAACATCGGGTTTTATAAACTGCATGGTATCATAAATAGCCATGCCGGCAGACACAGAGCCGCCGGGGCTGTTGATGTAGAAGCTAATGTCTCGGTCGGGATATTCTGCCGCCAAAAACAACATCTGGGCCACCACCAAATTGGCGGTGACGTCCATAACAGGATCGCCTAAAAAGATTATGCCGTCTTTTAGCAGGCGGGAATATATGTCGTAGGCACGCTCGCCCCGGTTTGATTGCTCCACAACCATAGGCACCAGGGCCATATCCACTCTGTTTTTATAATCGAAGTTATCCATATCAAACCTCCCTTATTTCGCTTCTTCTGCAACGGCAACCGCCGCCGCTTTTACCATATCAAGAGCTTTGCGGGCCTTTATGTCCAGTCTAAGGGCCGCGGCTTCGTCCACGCCTATGGATTCCTCCAGTTTTTCACGCTGGATGCTATACATTTTGGCCAGGCGGTCAATTTCTGCGCTATATTCTTCGTCGCTTATCTCTACGACTTCTTTGCGCACCACGGCATCAATGGCCAGGCGGCTTGTTACATTAATATTGGCCTGCTCTTGATACATATTACGCAAATTGGTCACGTCCATGCCTGTCATTTCCATATATTTGCCAAAATCCATGCCCTGAGATTGGATTCTGTTAGCAAATTCACGTAGCAGACGGTCTGTTTCGTTATCTATCATGGGCTTGGGTATGTTGACGGTTATCCTGTCGCACAGGCCCTTTACCAATTGATTTTCTATTTCTCTGTCAGCCGCCATTGTTTTTTGCTTGGTTATTTTTTCCTTTATGTCGGCTTTATATTCCGCCAGGGTATTAAATTCTGATACTTCCTGGGCAAATTCGTCATCGGCCACGGGCAGCTCTTTGTGCTTAATTTCGTGAATTTTTACCTTAAAGACAGCTGGTTTGCCGGCCAGCTCCTCGGCATGATATTCCGTGGGGAAGGAAACACTTACATCAAATTCGTCATTGATATTTTTGCCGATAATTTGCTCTTCAAAACCATCTATGAAGGATTTTGAGCCTATTGCTAGCTCAAATTTTTCGCCTTTGCCGCCGTTAAAGGCCACGTCGTCAATAAAACCTTCAAAGTCGATAACGGCAATGTCGCTGTCTTGCACGGCACGGTCTGTTACGGTGGTTACTCTGGCGTTTTTTTGTCTGTCTCTGTCAATTTCCGTGTCAATTTCTTCGTCGGTTACTTCTATATCGGTTTTTGTATATGTTATGCCGGTGTAATCCTCAATATCGGGCTGCGGGCGGGTGTGTACCTCCGCAAATATAATGGCTCCGCCGTCTTTTTCTTCAAAGTCTACTTGGGGTGCAGACACAACGTCCAGGTCATGCTCTGTAATAGCGGCATCGTATGCATCGGGAAAAACAAAGTCCAGAGCGTCTTCGTGAAAAATCTCACGGCCAAATTGCATTTCTATCATTTTACGTGGTGCGCGGCCTTTTCTAAAGCCGGGCAAGGCTATTTGGTTTCTATTTTTTAAATAGGCGTGGTGTAGGCCCTCTTCAAAGCGCTGGGGCGAAATGGTAAGGGTAATTTTGACTAAATTTTCTTCGATATGCTCCAAAACGGCGGGTGTTTGGGTGTTGTCTGACATCAGATGCCCTCCTTAAATCCTCTTCATATAAAATTATCGCTCCATTATACCATGCCGCTTGCGAAAAGTCTACATATTTTGGATTCCCATTAAATATTCCCGACCAACCGGATTTTATACAGTTTATACCAGGGCGGTGGCCTTATAATAGACGGGTTTTGTACATATGCTAGTTGGTATTAGCATAGCGCAATTGGGGTGTTGAAATGAGCAGAAGATTACTGGGTGTTTTTATATTGGTGGTAATGTTTTTCGGCTTTGGGACGAATGCATTTGCCGGTAAGGCTGATGGGGAAGATTTTATAAAATGGATGGATTTTGACGTGCCCCTGGAGGTATTAAAACAGGCGTATGATTATGATGTGGAATCGCAAAATAGTGATGTGCCGCTGGATTTTGTGCAGCTGTTGTCATATGCGGCGGCAAAAAATTGGGGCAACTTTAAGGGAAGAGGCCCAAGTGCCGCCATGGATGATGTGGTGAAGCGGATAAGAGGCGGCGAGACCATGCATGAAATCGCCCAAGACATGGAGCTGTATCAGTTTTATTTAACGGCGTATCAGGTGGTGCTTGGGGGCTTTGTAGGGGAATATGAAGTAGAGGTGGCGGACGAAAACGATCCGGAAAATATCATATGGGAGAGGCGTTATGGCCTTAGAGCTTTTTCGCCCATGGCCAAGGGATATTCCTTTTCTCATTCCGATGATTTTGGCAATCCCAGAAGTTACGGCTATCGCAGGCCGCACTTGGGCCACGATCTTTTTGGCAGTGTAGGCGCGCCTATTATAGCCGTGGAGGGTGGCGTGGTGGAGGCCACGGGCTGGAACCAATACGGCGGCTGGCGCATTGGTATAAGGACACTGGATGGCAAGCGGTATTATTATTACGCCCACCTAAGGAAGGACAAGCCATATGTGGAGGGATTAGAGGTTGGACAACGTGTTAACGCCGGGGATGTGATAGGATATTTGGGGCAGACGGGCTATTCTCGCCGGGAAAATGTTAACAATATCAGGGAGCCGCATTTGCACTTTGGTATGCAGATTATTTTTGACGAATCCCAAAAAGACGGGCGCAATCAAATATGGATTGATGCTTACAGCATTGTGCGGTTTTTAAACAAAAATCGTATGGAGGTTTTCCGCGATGAAAACGGAGAATATCACAGAACGATAAAAATCAACAATATGCCTATGGAATAATGTTTTTTGCCAAAGGCCACATCGGCCTAAGTGGCAAAGCCACTTAGGCCGATGTGGCCTTTGGCACGAGCTTGCCTTGGGGGGCGGCAGCACCAGGGGGTCGGGCACGGGCAAAGCCCGTGCCCGACCCCCTGGTGCTGCCGCCCCCCAAGGCAAGCTCGTGCCCCCCCTTCTCCGCACTCTCCCAGGACGCAAAGCGTCCTGGGAGAGTGCGGAGAAGGGGGGGCAATTATTATTTAAAAGCAATAACTTCTATTTCTACCAAAGCGTCCATGGGTAATTTTGCAACCTGGAAGCAAGTGCGGGCAGGTGGGTTGTTGCCGAAGAATTCCGTGTATACTTCGTTCATGGCGGCGAAATCTCCCAAGTCTTTCAGGTATACCGTTGCCTTTACCACATTTTCTAAAGACGAGCCCGCTGCCGTCAAAACAGCCTCCACATTTTTTATAACTTGGGCGGTGGCGGCTTTTACGTCACCTTCCACCAGCTTCATTGTGGTGGGGCAAAGAGGTAGCTGACCGGATGTGAACACCAGGTTATCCAGGGCCACGCCTTGGGAGTACGGCCCAATGGCCTTTGGTGCGCTTTCTGTGGATATGAATTGTTTTTTCATAAAAATTTTCCTCCTTATGGGTATATCGGGCGACCGAGGACGATTGCCCTTACAAAATTACTCGTTGTTAGCACCAAAGGCAGACACAATACTGCGGTAAATTGCCAGGGCCACCCTTTGCTGATACGCCGGGTCAAGCATATTTGCCAGAGCCTCCGGATTGGTCATAAAGTCAATTTCTATAAGGGCAGTAGGGATGGTGGAGGCATTAAGCAAGCCAAGGTCGTCCCGCTCCACTATGCCTCTGTTGCGGGTTTGCAGCTCTGCCACCAGATAGTTTTGCACAATTTGGGCAAAGGTGGCGTTATCCATATCAACCCGTCCGGAATTGCCATAACGATCCATAGCGGAATATGGCGCAAAAAGTGTCTCAGTGCCGGCCACACGGGTGTCCTGTACAAAGGTATTGGCATGGACAGACACATGCAAGTCCCCTATGGCGTTGCCAAAATGGGCACGCCCACTGTTAGACACAAAGATATCGTCATGACGGGTCATGAAGGCTTTAATGCCGCTGCTGGACTGGTTAAACAGCTCATAAATGCGGTGGGATATCTCCAGCACCAGGTCACTTTCATTAATGCCGTTTACCGTGGGCCCACTGTCTTCGCCACCGTGGCCGGGGTCGATGATTACAATTCTGTCGTAAAGTTCCCGCGGGCCTGCCACATTAATATACACATTGCCGGTGGCTGGGCTGTACTCTGTTAAAAAAATAGATGGCACATCGGTATGTATGGTTATTCTGTTATATCTGGGGCTGTATGTAATTTGGTTTACCACGCCCCCCGGGTCCACTACATGATGACGGTTCATGTCCACGGGGCCTTCTTCGTAATAAAAATGATAGGTCCGTGAGGCGTCGTCAAAATCTGTGCGCAGGGCTGTTATGTCAATTGGCACAAATGTTGGCGTGGGGCTATTTGCCGGTAAGGCAGGTGTAGGTGGTGTTTCGTAGGTGTCTTCGTATCCTTCTACCGCCAATGCACTAATTATAAAATATCCGGAAGTGCCCAATATCATCAAGGCCACCAAAACCAAAAATCGCCTGCTAAACATTCTGCGCCGTCTGCGCTTTCTTACATAGGGTTGTCCCATAAGCATCACCACCTACTATCATACCAGATATTTTGATGGTTTAAAAGCAGTAATTTTTGATGTATAATAAAAAGCAGTAAGGAGGTGCGGTCTATGCACGATTTGAAAAAAGAAGAAGTTGTGGCCTTGCTTGTGGGCTTGGACACCGATGGGGATATAGAGACATCTATGGAGGAACTCGCGGAGCTTGCAGCTACAGCCGGCATACGGGTGGCGGGGCAACTGACACAAAAAAGAGAGCGGCCCCACCCGGCAACATATTTGGGCAAGGGTAAGCTGGACGAACTTAAAGACCTGATGTGGGATGACGAACCCACTATGCTTATTTTTAATGACGAGCTAAGTCCGGCGCAATTTCGTAATTTGACAGATAAATTTGACTGCGCCATTATTGACAGGACATTGTTGATATTGGATATTTTCGCCTTTGGGGCAAATTCTGCCGAGGGCAAATTGCAGGTGGAGCTTGCGCAGCTACGGTACAGATTGTCGCGCCTGTCCGGCATGGGCAAGATGTTGTCACGTCTGGGCGGCGGCATTGGCACCAGAGGCCCGGGCGAAACCAAGCTGGAGACCGACAGACGGCACATACGCAACAGGCTGACAAATTTGGAAAATGAGCTGAAAGAAATACGCAAAAACAGGGAGACCATGCGCAAAAAACGGGAAAAACAGGGGGCCTTTACGGCGGCCTTGGTGGGGTATACCAATGCGGGCAAGTCCAGCATTTTAAACCTGCTGACCGCTGCCGACACATATGTGGCAGACAAGCTTTTTGCCACCCTGGACACCACCGTGCGCCGCATAAACCTGCCCGGAGGTGCAGAAATTTTGCTGTCGGATACCGTGGGCTTTATCGAAAGACTGCCTCACCATCTGGTTAAGGCCTTTAGGGCCACCCTGGAGGAGCTTAATTACGCCGATGTGCTTATTTTTGTGGTGGATGCGGCCAATCCACAGCGGGAGCAGCATATGGCCGTGGTGATGAAAACCCTGGACGACCTGGATATTGGCGAAAAGCAGATTATAATTGCGTATAACAAGATGGATAAGGACGTGGAGCTGCCCCTGCCGGCAGAAAACAGGGCCGCAAAAGTGGTGGAGATGTCCGCCAAGACAGGGGCCGGGGCTGATAGCTTGCTGGCCGCCATAGAGGATATTTACAACAGCGGTAAAACCCGCATGGCGGTGCTGATACCCTATGCTGAAAGCAAGGTTGCCGCCTTTATACATGAACATTGTGAGATTTTGGTGGAAAACCACGAAGAACAGGGCACGTTTTTTGAGGTTATCGCGGATGAGGAAGCGAAGAACAGGCTGGCGGGGTATAGGGTGACGATGGTGTGATGTTAAGGAAGGCGCACTAAAGTCGGCTGAAGTGGCGATTAAACTTGCTTTCTGCACAGTGCAGTAAGCCGAGGGGGCTTTTGTGGATAACGGACCGGCTATTTTTGGCGTTGTGTACATGGTGGTAATTTTGATTAGCGCAAAAGGCATCAGAAACTGGATTGATAATGACTTTTATTCCTTCAATCCATCACAGAGACTGAGAAGAATACTTTATGTTATTGATGTCCCAAAGGGCAGAATACCTCTTGGTAGCTTGGTGTGGCAATACAAAACATTTATACTTTTGGCAATTCAGACGCTTTCACTGCCTGGCATTATATTTGTCGAACATCATATTGCCCGGGCATATTTTCTACTCATTATGTTAATTGCTGTTATAATGCATATAGTCGGGTTGGTACTTATAATTATCTACATGCTCATATGTCGGCTGCTTGCACCATGGTGGCGATAATTTTTGTTTGTGTGGCTATGCCTAAGCCACCCGAGTTTAGTCGGCATTCTTGGTTAAGTGCAAAACAGTGAAAATTTGTGTTGCATGACGGTGTTTGTTGTGGTATAATACGTGATTAGCGAGTGAAACAGCGAAACAACATTAAACGAGGTGGAAAGATGAAAAAGGATATTCAGCCAAAATACCATCAGGCCAAGATAAAGTGCGCCTGCGGCAATGAGTTTGTGGCGGGTTCGACCAAGGAAGAAATACGCATAGAGCTTTGCTCCAAATGCCATCCATTTTACACAGGCAGCCAGCGTCTTGTTACCAGTGCCGGCGGCCAGGTGGATAAATTTAAAAAGCGCTATAACATCGAAAGCGCAGAGTAGCTGCGAATTGTGTGCGTCATGATTTAGGGTGGGGATTAATTTCTCTGCCCTATTGTTGGTACGATTAATGTGTCAGATGTGGGGGAAATTATGGGCAAACCAAAAGAAACACCTTTTTTTTACGGTGGTCAGGCTGTTATTGAAGGGGTGATGATGCGGGGCAAGGATTCTTATTGTGTGGCGGTACGCAATCCCCAAGGGGAGATTGAAAGCCGCATGGGTGTTATCACCACATCCGGTGCGGCTGCCGCGCTGGGTAAGATACCCGTTGTGCGCGGCGTTGTGCGCATGGGCTCCAGCATGATGACAGGCATGAAAGTGCTTAAAGATTCCGCAGAGATATCCGGCATGGAAACCGAGGAAAACCCATCGAAATTTGACATGTGGCTGGAGCGGAAATTCGGCGATAATTTAGTAAAATATATCATGGCATTGTCTTTGGTCATATCTCTCACTATATCCGTGCTTTTGTTTATGGCTTTGCCCACGTGGTTGTCGGGTTTTTTGGCCCCTATGTTGCAAGGTAATTTATGGGCATTGGGTATTATCGAGGGCATTGTGCGGCTGTGTATTTTTATTGTATATTTGGTGCTGATAGCCCAAATGAAAGACATAAAGCGGGTTTTTATGAACCATGGGGCGGAGCACAAGGTGATAAACTGCCACGAGGCAGGAGAAGAATTGACTGTAAACAATGCCCGTCTTTACAGCCGCCTGCACAGACGTTGTGGCACCAGTTTTTTGCTGTCTGTTATGATAATTTCCATGATATTTTTCTTGTTTGTGCGCACGGATGTTTTGTGGCTGCGGGTGGCTTCGCGCATACTTTTTGTGCCTTTTATCGCCGGGATTTCTTATGAAGTGATACGCTGGGCAGGCATGAGCAAATCCCCTATTGTGCGTGCGGTGAGCTTTCCCGGTATGATGCTGCAAAAAATAACCACAGCAGAACCGGATGACAGCCAGCTGGAAACAGCCATAGCCGCCCTGGAGGGCTTGATGGCCAACGAAGCGGCTAATGAAATAGTGGAGGCGACAGATGTTGCTGACCATTAGTGCATTAAGGGCTGCAGGCAGAAAAATGCTGAAAGAAGCGGAGGTTGACAGTTATGTCATTGACGCGGATGTTCTGTTGATGCATGTTCTGGGCGTGGACAAAAATGTATTGCTGATGGAGTCTGACAGAGTCATTTCGGATACCGATGCCGAGAGGTTTTGGGTGTTTGTAAAAAAAAGGCTGGGCAAGATGCCCGTACAATACATTGTGGGTAAGTGCGAATTTATGTCCATGGAGTTTGTTGTGGACGAAAATGTGCTGATACCTCGGCCGGATACGGAGATTTTGGTGGAAACAGTGCTGTCCAAGGAGAAAAGTGGAATGAAAGGCCTGGAAATAGGCATAGGTTCCGGTTGCATATCTGTTGCGCTGGCCCACCACGGCGGCATAAATATGATGGGCGTGGACATTAGCCCAAAGGCTGTGGACATTGCAAGACAAAATGCAAGCAAATGGCGGCAGAACTGCAATTTTATTGTAAGTGACATGTTTGCAAATGTTTCACATAGAACATTGTTTGATTTTGTGGTTTCTAATCCACCGTATATCCCAACGGCCGATATAGAACAGCTTGGAGAGAACGTAAAGAGCCACGAGCCCAGGAATGCTTTGGACGGAGGGCCGGACGGACTGCGGTTTTATCGGGATATTTGCCGGGATGTCACGGAATACATGACCCCGGGTGGCAGGATTTATTTTGAGATTGGGTACGACCAAGGGCACGCTGTTAAACATATATTGTGTATGGCGGGGTTTTCTGATATAAATATCATTAAGGACTTGGCGGGGCATGACCGCGTGATACATGGGACTTGTTCGTAAATTGGTTCAACAAGGTTTCTGAACAAGCCTATGGGAAGGATGGCATAAATGTTTGACAAACTAAGCGAAATTGAAAATAGATTTGAGATTATTTCCGAGAAAATAAACGACGCGGCGATAATTGCAGACCAAAGCCAATGGCAAAAGCTGATGAAGGAACACGCCAGCCTGTCGCCTATTGTTGAAAAATACAGGGAATATAAGCAGGCACAGGCATCCCACGAGGAAAGCCGGGAGATGCTAAGCGATAGCCTGGATGAGGAAATGCGGCTGTTGGTGCGGGAAGAATTTAACGATAGCCGTGACAAAATGGAGACTTGCAGCGAAGAGTTAAAGATTTTGCTGTTGCCCAAAGACCCCAATGACGACAAAAATGTGATTGTGGAGATTAGGGGCGGTGCCGGTGGGGATGAGGCGGCGTTGTTTGCCGGTGACTTGCACAGGATGTACAGCAGGTTTGCCGAGCGCAGCCGCTGGAAGGTAGAAATACTTAGCTTAAACGAAAACGACATTGGCGGCATTAAAGAAATTTCCTTTATGATAACGGGCAAGGGGGCGTATTCGCGCCTTAAATACGAAAGCGGTGTGCATCGTGTGCAGCGGGTGCCCACAACGGAATCCCAGGGGCGCATACACACATCTACGGTGACGGTGGCGGTGTTGCCCGAGGCCGAAGAGGTAGACGTGCAGCTGGATATGAGTGACGTGCGGGTGGACGTGTTCCGCTCCAGTGGCAATGGCGGACAAAGTGTAAATACCACGGATTCCGCTGTACGCGTAACCCACACACCCAGCGGTATTGTGGTGTCCTGCCAGGACGAAAAAAGCCAGCTGAAAAACAAAGAGAAAGCCTTGAAAATTCTGCGGGCAAGGCTATATGAAATGGAGCTGGAAAAACAGCAAAGCGAGCAAAGTGCGGCAAGGCGCAGCCAGGTGGGTACAGGAGACCGCAGCCAAAAAATACGTACGTATAATTTTCCTCAGGGGCGCGTGACTGACCATAGGGTATCTATGACGGTGCACAGGTTGGAAGCTTTTTTGGATGGAGACATTAATGAGATGACAGATGTGCTTATTACCACAGAGCAGGCGGAGAAGTTGAAGGAGGCACTTTGATGGCGGAACAAAAGACTTTCTACATTACCACGGCTATTTATTACGCAAATTCTAATCTGCATATAGGCCATTCCTACGAGATAGTTTTGGCTGATGTTATGGCGCGATACAAAAAACTACGGGGCTATGACGTTAAATTCCTTACGGGTATGGATGAGCATGGCCAAAAAGTGGAACGCGCGGCAGCGGCGGAAGATATTGCCCCGCAACAATATGTGGACGCCATTGCGGATGCCACCAAGGAGCTTTTTTGCGATGTTTTGGGCATAGATTATGACATTTTCATACGCACTACCGACGAAAAGCACAAAAACACCGTAAAAAAGATATTCAAAACACTGTATGACAAAGGCGATATTTACAAAAGCGATTATGAAGGGTTGTATTGTATCCCTTACGAGACATTTTATACAGAACATAATTTGAAGGTGGGCAAATGCCCCGAATGTGACCGGGGTGTAGAGCCGGTTAAAGAAAGTTCGTATTTTTTTAGGTTGTCTAAGTATCAAGACAGGCTGATTGAGCATATAGAAAATAATCCGGATTTTATCCAACCAAAAAGCCGCCAAAACGAGATGCTAAACAATTTTTTGCGGCCGGGACTGGAGGATTTATGTGTGTCCCGCACCACATTTAAATGGGGTGTGCCGGTGGAATTTGACCCGGAGCATGTGATATATGTATGGGTGGACGCCCTTACAAACTATATCACGGCTTTGGATTATCTGGGCGAAGACGATGTGCTGTATCAAAAATATTGGCCGGCGGATGTTCAGCTTGTGGGCAAGGATATTGTGCGTTTTCATACCATAATTTGGCCGGCGTTGTTGATGGCTTTGGGCGAGCCATTGCCAAAACAGGTGGCCGGCCATGGTTTTCTCAACATAGACGGCAAAAAGATGGGCAAGTCCATTGGCAATGTGGTGGACCCGCGGGTGCTTGTGGGTCGCTATGGTGCCGACGCCATACGCTATTTTCTTATGCGCGAGGTGGTTTTTGGCCAGGATGGCAACTTTACCAACGAGGCACTGATAGGCCGTATAAATGCGGATTTGGCCAACGATTTGGGCAATTTACTCTCCCGCACCGTGGGTATGGTAGAGAAGTATTTTGGCGGGCAGCTGCCGGCGGCGCAAGCACCTACAGATTTTGATGAAAGCCTGATAAACACAGGGCTGACAGCCGTGCAAAACGCCGAGGGATATTTCGATAAAATGCAGTTTTCTTATGCGCTAAACGAAATATGGGATTTTGTGCGCCGGGCCAATAAATATATTGACGAGGTTATGCCCTGGCAGCTGTTTAAAGAAGGCGGCAAAGAGGATGTGTTGGCGGGCAGCCTATATATGTTGGCAGAAAGCTTGCGCATTATTGCTGCGGTTATCGGTCCTGTTATGCCCAATACTCCCGCGGCTATATATAGCCAGTTAAATATTGCCGGCGATGAGTTGAAGACCTGGGAGTCTGCCAAGAAATTTGGCTTGTTGGCCAGGGATGCAAGGGTAAGCAAAGGGGATATTGTTTTTCCGCGTATTGATATTAAAAAAGAGCTGGAAGAATTGGCCGGCATTTAGATTGTAGGGGTGGTATTTTGCCGCTCGGCTTAACAACCTGTATATAGACAGGCTTTTGGAGGTAATTTAGTGTATTTTGACACCCATTGTCATTATGACTTTAAACAGTACGACCAAGACAGAGACTACTTGCTTGGCACGGCTTTGCCGGAGTTTGGCATTAGCAGCTTAATTAACGCTGGCATCAACATAAAAGCCAGCCGAGCTTGTATAGATCTAGCTAAAAAATACAACTATATATATGCTGCTGTGGGTTTTCATCCCCATAATGCCCATGAAATGAAAGACGGGGACGCGGCCATATTGGAAGAACTGGCAAAAGAGCCCAAAGTGGTGGCCATTGGGGAGATTGGGCTGGACTATCATTACGATTATGCGCCCAAAGATGTACAACGCAAGCGGTTTGTTGAGCAACTAAAAGTAGCCGAAAGTGCTGGATTGCCGGTGTTGGTGCATTGCCGCGAAGCGGATGACGATGTATATGAAATACTGTGCCAGGGACGCATAGGCGAAAAGGTGGGCGGAGTGTTGCATTGTTTTTCGGGCACGGCCGATATGGCCAAAAAATATGTGGACATGGGTTTTTACATAGGCATTGGCGGCGTGGTAACATATAAAAACGCGGGAAAATTGCGCGAAGTAGTAGAAAACACACCCCTGGAACACCTGGTGCTTGAGACAGATTGCCCATATCTTGCCCCGGAACCCAACCGTGGCCACCGTAATAATTCACAAAATTTGAGCCATATTGCGGAAAAAATTGGTGAAATTGTAGGAACTTCCGGCCGCGATGTGGCGCACACAACCAAAAGCAATGCAAAAAAACTGTTCGGGATATTATAATCATGCACATTTTACCATGTACAAAACAGATTTGCCCAAAAGGGTTGACATTTTGTTACGAATGTGTTAAGATATGAAATAGTTGTTAATAAAGAGTATGCCATCAACAGCATGTTCTTTATTTTTTTAACACAAATGCAAGGGTTTTGTGGCCCCTGCGTTTAAAACCGGAAAATAACGCCAATAATTTAAAGGCAAATGTTACAAAAATTTGAACAGGGTGTGTTGACACATCTTGGCTGTGAATTTTTAAGGAGGACTTATATCAATGAAGAAATTTTATCATGCGATGGCTGGTTTGGTGATAGTGCTTGCGCTGCTAATTACCACAGTTAATGCGTATGAGGGTACAACCCGCGAAACAAATGAAGGGCTAATGCACGATGTAACAATAAGGGATGGAGATGGCGTGATATCGCTGCCAACCGCCGCGGACACCATTGCGGAGCTTTTGGAAAACATGGGTATCACTCTGTATGACAGAGATATTATAACCCCGAGCATTGATAATATGATAACCCAGGGCATGAACATACGCATTACCCGCTCTATACCCGCCTATGTACGGATAGATGGCAGTGAAGAGCTTATACCCTTCCGCGCCAGGCCAGGCAATATTTTATCTGTGTTTGTTAATGAATTTAGCAGATATACCGAATCGGAATTTGTATTTGACAGCGCAGGTTGGCACAGACGGATTTCTGCGGGAGATATTGTGGATGTAAGGTCTGTAAGGCGTATGTCTGTGCAGGATGTACACGAAACCCCGTATGGTCGGGAATATGTAGACAGTGATCAGGTATATTTGGGCGAGACGGAGCTTTATCGCGAAGGCACGCCGGGCAGACATTTGATTACAACAGAAATAGTGCATATTGGCGGCCGGGAAAGCAGCCGCACCCAGGTGCACGAAGAGGTTTTGGCGGTGCCGGTAAGCACCATAATGCATGTTGGCACAGCCATACCGCCAAACCACGCCACATCTGCTTGCGGCGAGATGTTTAGCTATGCCCGTACGCTTATAATGGAAGCCACGGCATATACCCTTAGCTTCGAATGTACCGGCCGCCGCCCCGGCGACCCATGGTTTGGCATAACCGCCAGCGGTATGCAGGCCCAGGTGGGTGTTGTGGCGGTGGATACCAATGTGATACCTTTTCACACCCGCCTGTATATAGAAGGTTATGGCTTTGCCGTGGCCGGTGACAGGGGTGGTGCCATACGCGGCAACAAAATTGACCTGTTTTTTGACACCCGGGCCGAGGCCTTGCAGTTTGGCCGCCAGCATATACGGGTTTGGATTTTGGATTAAAATGTTGCATTGTGATAACGAAAGCAGGCCCGCCGGGCTTGCTTTTTTGTTGCGCATGTGATATTATGTGTAATGCAACAAATACACTTATCGGAGGTAATACATATTATGATGGACAGAATGCTGCAATTTTTGCTGGTGGTTCTTTTAATGGGGTCTTTGGTGACTTTGTCCGTGCCGGTGGATTATGACGGCGTGTCGCCTCAAGAACGCTTTGCCTTGGCCATGGATGCGGGTTTTGCCGATGGAGCAACAGAGCTTGAAGAAGCCATGAACCAAATGTTATTGGAAATGCATGGCGTGGAAACCATGGAAGAGCTGGAAGCCTTGCTGCTGGAAGATCTTGACGAAGAGCTTGCGGAAATGATAGCCGACCTGGAAGACATGTCTATGGCCCAACAAATGGAGTGGGTGCAGGAGTTATTTGCCGGTCTTTTTGAAGAGATGGGCATGGAGCTTGATGGCCTTCCGGCTGTTTCGGCGGAGCGCGTTTTGGGTATTTTGGCCGAAATACCTGTTATGGCTGAGATAACAGAACTTTTGACCGAAGAAATTATGTTGGACATAATGGACGGCTGGTTTATGCAGCTTTTGATAGGGTCTATTGTGGAAGCTGCTCTTGAAGACGGTCTGACCATTGAAGAGCTTGTCGAAGAAATAATGAGCGATCTGGCAAGTGAAGAATTTGAATACAGCCTGTTTGCCGAAATGGATTACTTCTTTGGCGAAGGAACCGTGGAAGAACTGCTGGCTCTGGACACCAACGAGCGTTTCGAGCTGCTGGGCGAGCTTATTGGTGGGTTTATGGCCGAAGTGATGATGGAGCATATGGATGATATTGTGGAGATGCTTGGCGCACTTACGGCTGTTAGCACCGCGCTTGACCTTATCTTCATCGAGACTTTTGAAATTGACGAATACAATCTTGAAGAACGTTTTGCCATGGACATTGAGGCACTATATGCCATGGTGATGCTGTTTAGCGAAATTGAAGGCGCGCGCCTAAATATCTTCCTGGTTAACACCAGTGATTATTATCTCGATCTTTTTGTGCTTGCCGATGGCCCAGACCCTGTAGTGGTCACAGTGGCTCCGGGTGCCAGCTTTACAGTGCAGCTTACCCCGGAAGAAGTGGGCGAATTTGTGCACATTATGGCTGCGCCTGGTTCCGAGGCTCCTGATGATGTGCCTTTTACCGCATATCTGGCTTTTAGATTTACTGAACATCCGCTGTCGTAGCATATTTTGAACATATAAAAGCCGGGGCTTTGTGGCCTCGGCTTTTTGTGTGCAATGAAGAATATAAGGCCGCACACTGTGCGCCAGTTGTTACACCCGAAAACGCTTGCTGGTATTGGCATATATAACGCCGGCCACAAGCACCACCATGAAGGTTATGATTGATGCGATGGCTGCGGTATGGTTTTCGAAATATGCCACCACCATTGTTATGACGACAAAGACGCCGGAGAGGATTATCAGGCAGCCTGCAAAGCGGAAAAGGCTCTTTTGGTTGTATTTTGCACGCTTTTCTGGGCTCATGGTGTTCCAGCCGGCAAGCAGCCAGCCGCCTTTGCCGCGGATTAAGGTTATGCCAATGGCCACAAGCAGTAAAAATATGGGGATGGTGGTGATTAATAGTAATTCCATGGGGGATTCCTCCTTTTATGAAACAGGCGACCCATATAGGCCGCCTGATAATGTTGTTTTTTATTATTCTTTTTTGCGGGCTTCTATTACTCTTGCGGCTTCTTCGGCGGGGGCCTCTTCGTATTGGTCAAATTCCATGGTATAGTCACCGCGGCCCTGGGTTATGGAGCGCAGGTCAATGGAGTATGACGTCATTTTAGAATGTGGCACCTGGGCGGATATTTGTTGTCTGGCACCGGTTTTGGTCATACCCAGCACGCGGCCGCCACGTTTGGAGATGTCGCCCATAATGTCGCCGGTGTATTCGTCAGGCACATATATTTCTACTTTCATGATGGGTTCCAGAATAACGGGTTTTGCTTTCATAAAGCCATCTTTAAAGGCCAGCTGGGCCGCCAGGTTAAAGGACAGCTCGTTAGAGTCTACGGCATGGTAAGAGCCATCGTAAAGTATGGCTTTAAGACCAACCACGGGGTATCCTGCCAGCGGGCCGGTTTTGCAGCTTTCGCGAATACCTTTTTCGACGGCAGGCCAGAAGTTGCGCGGTACGGAGCCGCCGAAGATTTGCTGCTCGAAAACATAGGGTTGGGTGAGGTCGCCGGAGGGCTCGAATTTCATTTTAACGTCACCAAACTGGCCGGAGCCGCCGGATTGCTTTTTGTGGCGGCCTTGCACGTCAGATTTGCCTTTTATCATTTCGCGATAAGGTACAACCAGCGGGGTAAGCTCTACTTCCACTTTATTGCGGGTTTTCATTTTGTTTACAAGCACGTCCAGGTGGCCGTCGCCCAGGCCGGATATTACGCTTTGTTTGGTTTCGCTGTTTACCTGGAATTTAATGGTTTTGTCTTCTTCAAGGAATTTTGCAATGCCTTGGGATATTTTATCCTCGTCGCCTTTGTTTTTAGGGACGATGCCCATGGAGTACAGGGGTTGCGGGAAGTTGATTTCTTGGATGATATATGGTTTTTCTTTGGTGCATAGGGTGTCAGATGTGCTGGTGTTGGCCAGCTTTGGTATGGCGCCAATATCGCCGGCTTTAAGCTCGTTTACGGCAATTTGTTCTTTGCCGCGCAGGACAAAAAGCTGGGCTATTTTTTCTGTGCTGTCTTTGCTGGCATTGTAAAGGGGGGTTTCTTTTTTAAGGGTGCCGGAGATTACGCGGAAGACGGACTGGCGACCAAAGCTGTCGGCGATGGTTTTAAAAACAAATGCCACAAATGGGCCGTCTTCTTTACAGGGTAATTGCGCGGCTTCTTCGGTTTTGGCATCTTTGGCGGGCAAGGGTTTGTGTACGGAAGCGGATGGGCAAAGGTCCACCAAATAATCCATCAAAACACCAACGCCCATGGAGTGCAGGGCAGCACCAACAACAACAGGGGTAACAGAAGCATCCACCAGGCCGGCTTTAAGGCCGTTTTGCATTTCTTCCACGGTAAAATCTTCGCCGTCAAAGAATTTTTCCATCAGGTTTTCGTCGGTTTCTGCCACGGCTTCTTTTATCATGTCGTGGAGATGCTCTACTTCGTCATTAAGGTCAGCAGGGATAGGGCAAGCCTCCACGCCTTTAGCGCCGTATTTGCGGCCTTCGCGTTTAAGAGCATTGGCATAACCCACAAATTTGCCACCTTCTTTGATGGGGGCCTGTATTGGGGCGATGCTTTTGCCGAATTTTTCGTTGAGGGAGGTGATAAGGGCGTCAAAGTCTACGTTTTCGTCATCCATGTTGTTAATGAATATCATTTTTGGCAGGCCGGCTTCGGTGGCATAATCCCACGCTTTTTCTGTGCCAACTTCTATGCCGCTTTTGGCATTGATAACGATAAGTGCTAAATCTGCCACGGCAAGAGCCTGACGCACTTCGCCGGCAAAATCAAAAAAGCCCGGTGTGTCTATAAAGTTGATTTTGCTGCTTTTCCATTCTATAGGAATGAGCGATGCGCTTATAGAAATTTTTCTTTTAATTTCCTCGGGGTCGTAGTCGCTTACGGTGTTGCCTTCGTCTACCTTGCCAAAACGGCTGGTAATGCCGCAGATGTTGAGTGCGGCTTCGGCAATTGTGGTTTTTCCGGCCCCTGTGTGGCCCAAAATTGCTACGTTTCTAATGGCATCCGGTGCATAAGCCTTCATCGTTCTACCTCCTAAAATTCTTGTGTTGTATACATTACTTTATATTTTAGCACACTTTGTCAGCTTTGCAAAGAGCTTTATTGAGTTTTTTCTGCGCCGGTGCTATAATATATCTATGAATGTGAAAATTTTACCGAAAAAGACCATAGGTGGGCGCATCAGGGTGCCGGGGGATAAGTCTATATCCCATAGGGCACTTATTTTGGGTGCAATTGCCTGGGGCGAGACGAATATTGCCGGATTTTTGCCCGGGGAAGATTGTTTGGCCACCGCCCGTTGTCTGGGGCAACTAGGTGTGGATGTTAATATACATGGTAATACGGCCCGTATAACGGGCCGTGGATTGCGAAGCATGAGACCGCCACAGGGTGTGCTGGATGTGGGGAATTCCGGCACCACCCTTAGGTTGCTGACAGGATTGTTAGCGGGGCAGCGGTTTGATTCTGTGCTGGATGGGGACGAGTCCATACGCCGGCGGCCTATGGACAGGGTTGTTATGCCCCTGACGCAAATGGGGGCGAAAATTGAGGGAAATTTTGCGCCCATACGTATTACGGGGGTACAATTGCAGGGCATACATTACAAAATGCCTATAAACAGTGCCCAGGTGAAGTCGGCTATAATGCTGGCGGGACTGTATGCCAAGGGCGAGACCAGGATAGAGGAGCCGGGATACGGCCTGACCCGCAACCATACGGAGATTATGATGGAATATATGGGCGGGAGAAATCTGCAAGGGCGGGAGATTATTGTGCCTGGTGATTTTTCTTCGGCGGCGTTTTTTATTGTGGCCGGGGTGTTGATGGCAGAGGATGGATTGACCATAGAAAATGTGGGTGTAAACCCCACGCGCACAGGGCTTTTGGATGCTTTGGGGCGTATGGGGGCACATATTGAGGTAAAAAACCACAGGGTGGTGTGCGGCGAGGAAGTTGGAGATATTTTTGTGAAAAAATCGGTGCTTAAAGGCGTGGTTGTAGCGGGGGATGTTGTTCCACGTATGATTGACGAAGTGCCGATTTTTGCGGTGGCGGCACTTTTTGCCGAAGGCGCGACCATCATACAAGATGCGGGAGAATTAGCCGTAAAGGAAAGCAACCGCATAGCGGCCATGACGGGAGAACTAGGCAAGATGGGAGCTAAGATAGAGGCCAGACAGGATGGTATGATTATACATGGGGGGCATCCCTTGTACGGCGCGGCTGTTGATAGCCATAAAGACCATAGGGTGGCCATGGCGCTGGCTGTGGCGGCGTTGATGGCCCGGGGTCATAGTGTTATACAAGATGCGGGCTGTGTTGGTGTTAGTTTTCCGGGGTTTTTTGGGGTGTTGGAGGGACTGGGATAAACCGGGCAACCACAGGTCGCCCCGACGAAGGCCGGAACGCCGTTGCAAAAAACATCTTTCATTTTTTTCCGACATACTGTATAATTGAGGTATAAACGTCCCGCATAAGGAGAATTTTGCATGTTTTCTGAAGATATGGGCATTGACCTGGGTACAGCCAATACACTGGTGTATATAAAAGGCAAGGGCATTGTGCTGGAAGAGCCGTCTGTTGTTGCTGTGGACAAAACCAACAGCAGCATTATTGCCGTGGGGCATGATGCCCGCAAAATGCTGGGGCGCACACCGGGTAATATAGTGGCCGTGCGGCCGTTGAGGCATGGGGTTATTTCTGATTACGAAATTACCGAGCAAATGCTTAAATATTTCATTAAAAAAGCCAGCAGGCGCATAGGCACAATGCGCAAGCCGCGGGTTTCTGTTTGTGTGCCTACCAGCGTGACGGAAGTTGAAAAGCGGGCCGTGGAAGATGCCGCAAAATCTGCCGGCGCGCGGCAGGTTTTCATCATCGAAGAAACCATAGCTGCCGCTATAGGTGCCGGCATTGATATTTCAAGACCCAGAGGTTCTATGATAGTAGACATGGGCGGTGGCACCACGGATGTGGCCGTAATATCTCTGGGAGGCTGTGTTGTTAATGCTTCCATCAAAACAGCCGGTGATGATTTTGACGAAGCTATTATAAGATTTATGCGCAAGCGGCATAATTTGCTTATAGGTGAGCGCACGGCTGAGGAACTGAAAATAAACGTGGGGGCGGCATTTAAACGTCAAGGGGACGCCCGCATGGAGATAAGAGGGCGCAACCTGGTGACGGGCCTGCCCCGCACCATAAGCGTAAGTTCTGACGATATGTTGGAAGCCCTTAAAGAACCTGTGGCGGCCATTATGGAGACAATACATTCTGTGCTGGAAAAAACCCCGCCGGAGCTGGCCAGCGACATTGCCGACAGAGGTTTGGTGATGACCGGTGGTAGCGCCCTACTTTACGGACTGGATAAGCTGATTAAGCATACAATCGGCATTGATGCCGTTATTGCGGAGTCTGCCGCAAGCTGTGTGGCGCTTGGCACCGGCAGGTATGTGGAATTTATGGGTACGGATAAGAAAAAGCGGTGATAATTTGTGGACAAAAATATATTAAAAACAAACAAGACATATTGGGATACCCATGCAGATGCTTGGCTTGACAGAAGGACAGCATTACCAATATACGGCATGAAATTCCCAACAGAAGATGACCTGGGCTTGTTTGGCGATGTTTTCGACAAAAAATTGTTGGAGATTTGCTGCGGCAGCGGCCATTCGCTAAAATATCACGCTGATAGAGGTGCCGGGGAATTATGGGGGTTGGATATTTCCAATAGTCAGATAGAATTAGCCCGGGCATATCTGCAAGAACATGGCCACACGGCAAAATTTATATGCGCGCCCATGGAAGCGGATGCAGACATACCCACCGATTATTTTGACTATGTATATTCCATATACGGCATTGGCTGGACAACAGACCTGCAAGGCACCTTTAACAAAATAGTGTCCTATCTGAAAAAAGACGGTGTGTTTATATTTAGCTGGCACCATACGCTTAATTATTGTGCGGCATGGTCGTGTGAGGAACGGAAAATTGTGATAGAAAACGACGTGATGGCTTTTGGCAAAAGTTATTTTGACGAAAGCTGGTTTAAATTGCCCATTGATGGTACGGAAGTATTGCTATGCAACCGCAAAATATCCACATATATCAATGCCCTGGCCAAGGCGGGCTTTGTGATGGAGCAAATGGTGGAGCAAACCGATGACGAAACAATGAAGGCGTTGGATGACGACAACTATATGTCCAAAAAGGCCAGGATGCTGCCGCTGTCGGTTTGTTTTAAGGCACGGAAACTATGAGGGCGACCGGGACGATCGCCTCTACAATAAGGACTGACTATGGAGCAAATCGAAACCATTGAAGGTAATGTGGAAAACATAATATACCAAAGCGACGCGACGGGCTTTTCTGTTTTTGTGATAAACCGAGAGTTGGACGAGGGCGATGGAACGCAGGAAATTACCTGCACGGCGGGCACGCTGGTTAACGAGGGAGAGGACGTTAGGCTGACGGGCCTTTTTGTTGTACACCCCACCTACGGCCAGCAGTTTAAGGTGCAGGCAATAGAGCGCATTATGCCCAAAACCGTGTCCGGCATGGAAAAATACCTGGCCAGCGGTGCTATTAAGGGCGTTGGGGCCAAGCGGGCCAAGCTTATTGTGGACAAATTTGGCCTGGCGGCATTTGATGTGATAGAAAACGAGCCGGAGCGGCTGTCAGAGATAAAAGGCATAACCATGAAGCTGGCGCGGGATATTGGCAAGGAATTTATAGAAAAATCCGCCCAGCGCAATACCATGATGTATTTGCAGGGTCTGGGGCTTACCGTGGGCCAAAGTGATAAAATTTGCAAGCGGTATGGCATACACGCCATAGACGTGGTAAAAACCAACCCATATGTGCTGGCAGAGGATATTTTTGGCATAGGTTTTAAAATTGCAGATGCTATTGCCGTCAAGGCGGGTATACCTCATTTTTCACCTAATCGCATTTGGGCGGGGGTAAAGTATGTGTTGTCGGATGCTTTGGGTGATGGGCACACGTATTTGCCAAAGGCACAGCTTTTGGAGAAAGCACAGGGGTTGCTTGCCTTGGAGATGGCAGAGGTAGAAAACCAGCTGTTGCAAATGCAAGTGGCGGGAGATATCAAGCAGGATAAAATTGTAGGGGCGATTGTTCCTGATCGCCCGGCTTCTGACGACGACACCGAAATTGTGATATACCTTACTGCCTACTACCATGGCGAAATTTATATTGCCAAGAAGCTTTTGGAGCTTAACACCGCCCTAACCGACCAAGGCGATGTAGAAGCTGACGTAGCCGAAGCCGAGCGCGAAGCCGGCATAACCCTAGCGCGCCTGCAAAAAACCGCCGTGCAAGAGGCCCTGACCAATGGCGTGTTGGTAATAACCGGCGGGCCGGGTACGGGCAAAACAACTACCATAAATACCATCATACGCATTATGCGCAAAATGGGCCAGCGTATTGTGTTGTGCGCCCCAACAGGGCGGGCGGCCAAGCGCATGAGCGAGACCACGGGTATGTCTGCGTCTACCATCCATCGTCTTTTGGGTATCCATACGACAGATAGCAACAGGCCGCTGTCTAAAGAAGAATTGCCCGACGACATGATGATACAAGAGGACTGTGTTATTGTGGACGAAAGCTCCATGGTGGATGTGATGCTGATGTTCCGCCTGTTAAAAAGTATAAAACGCGGCACACGGCTGATATTGGTGGGTGATGTAAACCAGTTGCCGTCGGTGGGGGCGGGTAATGTGTTGCGGGATGTAATAGAAAGCGGCAAAGTGCGGGTGGTGTATTTGGATGAGATTTTTCGCCAAAGTGCCGAAAGTGCCATTGTTATGAATGCCCATCGTGTTAATCGTGGCGATTACCCCATGCTTAACGAAAAGGATTCGGACTTTTTCTTTATACAAGAACACGACATAAACCGCGCAGTGGCCACCGTGGCAGATTTGGCCGCAAGCCGCCTGCCAAAGTTTATGCCGGTAGATGTTATGCGGGACATACAGGTGCTTACGCCCCAGCGAAAGTCTGCCGCGGGCGTGGCAAATCTTAATATATTGCTGCAAGAGGCCCTTAACCCGCCGTCATTTGCCAAAGGGGAAAAGCAGATGGGCAGCTTTGTTTTTCGCCAGGGAGACAAAGTGATGCAGATAAAAAATAACTACAACATACAGTGGCGTATTATGGACGATAGGGGGAATTTGGCAGAAGAGGGTTGCGGCATGTTTAACGGCGACGAGGGGATAATAACCCACATCGACACCGCCGGTGCTGTGCAGGTGCGCTTTGATGACGACAGGCTGGTGGATTATGAAACCAGCCAGCTGGACGAGTTGGTGCTGGCATATGCTATAACCATACACAAATCCCAGGGATCGGAATATGACATTGTGGTTTTGCCCATACACAGCGGACCGCCCATGTTGCTAAACCGCAATTTATTATACACTGCTATAACCCGGGCAAAAAAGCTGGTGGTTATTGTGGGCGTGGCGGGTACATTGCGCCGCATGGTGGACAATGTGAGGGAAAGTGTGAGGTATTCCGCCTTAAAATATCGTATCGAGCGGCTACACCGGCAGATGTATGGTGATGTGTGATGAATGATAAATTCTTGCTTAAAAAAACCGCCGGAATGGTGGCACTTCAAATGGTATATGGGGCGGTATTTCCCAACAAGTGTCTGTTTTGCCGAAAAGTTTTGGATAATCCCACCGAAATTACGTGCGCTGACTGCGAGATGGCTGCTCGTGTTGAGACAAAAGCCCCCGAAGGTGGTTGCCGCATTTACGCCGCTTGTGATTATTCCGAGGCGGTGCGCCATGCGGTTTTTCGGTATAAATACGAAGGCAAGCGGGTGCTGGCCCGCCCTATGGCTGGTTTGATTTTTGGCCGTTTTGGCAAAATCGATGCGGATTTTTTGCTGCCGGTGCCATTGCATTCAAAACGCATAAAGGAAAGAGGCTTTAACCAGGCAGCCTTGCTGGCGGCGGAGCTTTCTGGCCCTATGGCTCTACCTGCCTATGATGGCATGGTGCGCACAAGGGACACGGCAAAACAGTTTGAGCTTAATCCCCACCAGCGTGCCGCCAATGTGGCGGGGGCTTTTGCCCTTAAAGACGGCTTTTGTGTGGAGGGTAGGGATGTGGTGCTGGTGGATGATATTTTGACCACAGGGGCCACGGTAGCGGAATGTGTCGGGGTGCTGAAAGCCAGCGGGGCAAAGTCCGTAAGCCTTATCGTCTTTGCCGTCGCGTCATTGTAGGGGTGACCGTCCTCGGTCGCCCGAATGAACGCTTAGTAACGCATTGGTCTGCGCCCCTATTAAAATTGTGGCAGATATGATATTAAGCCACAGCATGGTAATGAAAATGCTGGCGATAGAGCCGTATATAAGGGAATGGCGCGAGAAGTTATTGACCCAGAAATTAAAGGCCGAAGAGGATATGGCCCAGACGGCCAGGGTAAACATAGCACCCGGCAGCAGGGATATTATGGTCTGCTTTTTGGAGTAAGATAGGCGATAAATGAGGATAATTACAGCCAGCATTATGGTTATGGTTATTAACACCCCGGTAAAGCCGAAGATTACCACAAAAAAGCCGTTGAAGTGGAAATAACGGTCAATAAGGCTGTAGATGGTGTCGCCGAAAATGATAACCAACAAGGAAGAGACAATAGCCAGAGCCAGAGCTATAACCAGCAAGGTACAGTAAAGCCAGCGCACAACGGCATTACGGGTGTCTTCTTGATCATAGGCCTTGTGTATGCCTCGCATGACAGCACGAAAGCCGCTGGCCACGGTGAAAATATAAAAAAGTAAGCTGGTGGACATTATGCTGGGGTTGCGGGTGTCTACCACGTCATATATAACATCGTTTATCACCTGGGCTATTTGCGCAGGGAAAAGGCCGGAAACTTCATCCAATAGAAATTCCGGGTCTATTTCAAAAAAACCTACCAAGGATATTAGAAAGATGATGAATGGGAACAGTGAGAAAACCAGGCGATAGGTAAGTTGGGTGGCCAGGGGCAAAATCTCATTTTCGTTGATTTTACCGTATAGGGCATACAGAAAGCGGCCAAATTTTTTCATGGAAAAGCTCCTTGGGTTGTGGTATGGTATAATCAGTTTATGAAAACTTGGGGGAAATACGACAGTGGCGGAGATTTTGAAGCGGGCAGATGTGGTACTTATTGTGCTACTCATATTATTGGCCATATCTCTGATTTTTATTTTTCTTATTGTAGGCGGACGTGAGGGGTCTGTTGTGGCGGTGCATGTAGATGGTGTGGAGGTTTTGGCTGTGGACATCAGGCGAAATGACGGGGAGATTTTTCGTATTAAAACAGAGCGCGGTCATAATGAGATAATGATAAGCGGCGGCAGGGTGCGTATGGTTTATGCAGACTGCCCTGACCAATATTGTATAAGGATGGGGCCGATTTCAAATATTTGGCAAACCATAACATGCCTGCCAAACCGCGTTATTGTGGAATTACGCAATGGCACGTGATATAGCAATATAAATTTTGCCTCCCCCTCTCCTCCAGTCATCCCACACCCCCAAAGGGGGTGTGGGATGACTGGAGGAGAGGGGGAGGCCTTAGCCCAACCAGAGTGCGCAAAGCGCACTCTGGTTGGGCTAAGGCCTCAAGGCCGGTTCTACTGTTTCGCTTCGCGAAACAGTAGAACCGGCCTTGAGGCAATCAACAAAAAGAGTGGAACAATGGGAGAGCGCGATGGCAAAAAAGATAGCATATTTTGGCATATTGGGCGGGCTGGCTATGGTGGCCGCCTATATAGAAAGACTTTTCCCTATGCCTATACCTGTTCCCGGGGTGAAGCTGGGCTTGGCTAATGTTATAGTTGTTATGGCCCTTTATGCCATGGGATCCAAAGCGGCTCTTGGCATATCTGTCTTGCGCATAGTAGCAATAGGGTTGCTTTTTGGTTCCCCTTTTAGCGTAGCTTACAGTCTGTCCGGTGGTATTTTAAGTTATGCTGCCATGGTTTTGGCCAAAAGGGTGAAAATCTTTGGTGTGGTTGGTGTAAGTGTTTGGGGTGGGGTTTTTCACAATATAGGACAGATTGTAGTGGCTGCTCTTATTGTGCAAAACGCGGGCCTGTTTTATTATGCTCCTGTGCTGATTATAGCCGGAGTACTTACTGGTGTGCTTGTAGGTCTTATCGCCGGATATGCACTCAAGCACACCAAGTTTTTAAAAGCCCCAGATTTTTGATGGCCGAAGGCCATCAAAAATCTGGGGCCAGGGGGCCACTTGGGGGCCACCGCGGGCTTCGCCCGCGGTGGCCCCCAAGTGGCCCCCTGGCCCTCCCACCAACCCGGCCCCATGACAGCTTTGCTGTCATGGGGCCGGGTTGGTGGGAGGGTAGATAAAAATTTATTGATTTGCAGCGTTGTCGGCTTTAATTTCTCTTATGAGCTCTCTGGATCCCTCTACATCTACAAAAAACCAACTGTACTCACGACCTACAGGGTTTAGTGCTGTGCCGGCATGTCCTGGCAATGTATGAAATTCGATACTGTCGAGGTTTAAGGCATCGGCCATACCTACATAGCGTAGGGCACTCAATATGCCAAAATCTGTACGCACATGGGTAATAAATGAAGATGCCAAGGCAGGTAGACGACTCATTAAATCCTCACTACCCAGCACTTGGGTGAAAAATTCACGCATAAATATCTGCTGATTGCGTATACGGTCAAGATCTCCATGAAGCGTATTTCTTCTGCGCACAAATTGCTCTGCCATATTGCCATCCAAACGCTGGCGGCCGGGGGGCAAGTCGATTCTAATTGCTCCTCCAGTAACAGTATAGCGGAACCCTGGCGGCACGTCTACATATATACCGCCCACAGCATCCACGATGTACTTAAATGCGTCTAATTCAATAATTACATAGTAGTCAATCTCTATGTCCAGCATATTTTCCAAGTGGTGACTGACCAAGCGGTATCCATTGGTCCGCCCGGCATGGGCATGCAATTCGTTAATTTTCACTACACCATGACTGGGAAACCGTCTACCAATTTCGGCCATCATGTCACGCTCGGTTTGCGTCATGACAACTTGAGTATCACGAGGCACAGAAACTACGTCAATTTCGTGGTTTTCGCCATCGTACATGACAATCATAATAACATCAGGCAAATTATCGTCGTCTAGGCCCAACACCAATATATTAAGGTCATCCAGTGCTTGCGCTTCAGGCTCATCCGGCGGATTGTCCTGCCCTGTTGCTTGGTTGGCTTGGCCACCATTGCCGTTTATTGGGATTTGTGTAGCTGGCGGTCCTGTCTGTCCAGCCAATGTGAAATTGTGTGCCATAACCGCCGACAGGCCTATTATGGCAAAGGAGCCGATAAGGCAGGTCACAATTGCTATATATTTCTTAAACAAAGATTTGTTCATATTATTGCAGCCCCCTCTTCAGTTTTTCCGCCATATCCTCGAATTTTTCTGTCGCAAAGTCCTTTTGGTGGGAGACTATGCGCATGTCATCTTCGTGATAGCGAGGTACAATGTGCAGATGAAAGTAAAATATAACCTGCCCTGCGGCCTTGCTGTTGTTTTGTATGATATTTATCCCATCGCATCCGGTGGCGTCCATCACGGCACTTGCTATCTTTTTTGCCAGGGGATACAGCCTAGCGGCGCAATTGTCGTTAAGATCGAAAATATCCCGGGCAGGGATTTTTGGTAGTATAAGACAGTGGCCCAGGTTGTTGGGATAGCGGTCCATGATAACCAAAAAGTCATCGTCTTCGTATATTTTGTATGCGGGCAGCTGGCCATGAATTATCTTGTAAAACACCGTTTCTTTAAGGTTTTCCATTCTTCAAAGCCTCCACTTTGTTAAGTTGTTCCCATGGCAAATCCACATCTGTGCGGCCAAAATGCCCATAGGCGGCGGTTTGTTTATAAATAGGGCGTCGCAAATCTAAATCTCTGATGATGCCACCGACTGAAAGGTCGAAATTAGCGTCGATAAGTGCCAAAATAGCTTCATCGGGCATGGTGCCTGTGCCAAAGGTGTTTACAGCCACGCTGACAGGCTTTGCCACACCGATGGCGTAGGCCAGCTGTATTTCGCAGGTCTTTGCCAGCCCAGCTGCCACAATATTTTTTGCCACCCAGCGGGCGGCATATGCGGCGGAGCGGTCTACTTTTGTGGGGTCCTTACCGGAAAAAGCGCCGCCACCGTGGCGAGCAAAGCCGCCATAGGTATCCACAATAATTTTGCGCCCGGTAAGGCCCACATCACCCTTTGGGCCGCCTGTTACGAAGCGTCCGGTGGGGTTTATGTAAAATTCCGTTGCATCATCCATAAGATGGGCGGGTATGGCACAGCGCACTATTTTTTCAATAATATCGGTCTCGATGGTGGCGTGTTCTACATCAGGAGAATGTTGTGCCGATACAACGACGGCGTGCACACGTTTTGGGGTGTTGCCATCGTATTCCACAGTCACTTGGGACTTGCCATCGGGTCGCAAATATGGCAACAGGCCAGATTGGCGTGCCTCGTCCAGTGTACGAACAATCTCGTGAGAAAGATATATGGGCAAGGGCATAAAAGCCGGGGTTTCGTCTGTGGCATAACCAAACATCATACCTTGGTCACCGGCACCAATGGCTGCCTGGCCATTTATATCTGCCTTGGCCTCCAGAGCCACATCCACTCCCTGGGCAATGTCCTGTGACTGGCCGTGTATGGATAGTATAACAGCGCAAGAATCGCAGTCAAAACCGTATTTTGCCCGGGTATAGCCAATATCGCCCACTGTTTGGCGCACGATGTTTTCCACATCAACATAACAATTGGTTGTAATTTCGCCAGAAACAAAAACCAGCCCCGTGGTGGCCATGGTCTCGCAAGCCACACGCGCCGTAGGGTCTTGGGCCAAAATAGCGTCCAGCACGGCGTCGGATATTTGGTCGCACATTTTATCGGGATGGCCCCGTGTGACAGATTCGGAAGTAAAAAGTTTTTTCATGGGTGCCTCCTTGGTTGCGCAGGAAATATGCGCAAAATTTGCGCACTATCTATTTTACCCGAAAAATTAGAAATGTAAAGGGTTTTCCGCAAAGTTTAGTACAAATGTAAACTTATTGCAATTTTTGGCCCCATTTGTTATAATCTCGTAAACAGGAGGGCTAGGCATGGAAATTTGGGATATATACGACAAAAACCGCGCAAAAACGGGCGAAACCCATGTGCGAGGCGAAAAACTACCCGCTGGGGCGTTTCATCTGGTGGTTTTTGTTGCTGTGTTTAACACCGCGGGGCAAATGCTGATACAGCAACGCCAGCACGACAAAATAGGCTGGGCGGGCAAATGGGATATTACAGCGGGCGGGGCGGCCACATCCGGCGACACCAGCCAGCAGGCCGCCGCGAGGGAACTTTACGAAGAGACGGGCATTGCGGCAGATTTTACCCACACCACCCCGCATTTTACCATAAATACCGACAGCGCTTTTTGCGATTTTTATCTGTTGCGCCAAGATGTGGATATTGCCGCCCTTAATGTACCCAATGAAGAAGTAGCCCAAGTAAAATGGGCCACAAAAGACGAGATATTTGATATGATGGCCAACGGCAGCTTTGTGCCTATACGTGACGGCACCATACACCTGTGCTTTGACCTTATTGAGAGGCGCAGTACGCTGAAATATGACGAGGAGTAAAGATATGACAGAAATTTGGGATATATACGACAGCAACCGCATAAAAACAGGCAGAACACGCACCCGTGGTGAAGAGCAGGCCGCCGGGGAGTATGCCACGGTGGCCATGGTGCTTATTTTTAACACCGCGGGGCAGATGCTGATACAACAGCGGGCCGGGCACCTTAGATGGGCACCGGGCAAATGGACAATGACGGCGGGCGGGCTGGTTGAATCCGGCGAAACATCCGCCGTAGCCGCTGGTCGCGAGCTTTGCGAAGAGCTGGGCATACAAATGGACTTTACCGGCCAACGGCCTAATTTCTCCATGACAAACGAAGGGGCCTTTATTGATTATTTTGTGGTGACGGCTGATGTGGACATAACCGCCATAAAAATGCCCAAAGAGGACGTGCAGGCGGTGAAATGGGCAACGCAGGAAGAAATGCTGGCCATGATAGACCAAGGCCATTGTGTGCCGTACCGCCGGGGGTTTTTGGAGTTTTGCTTTGATGGCGGCAAGGTGACAGATGATATGGTGTAGGGGGTGGGCTTCTGTATTTGTCCGAATAAAAAGGCGCGCTCACGAATATCACATATTCAAAATCCTGTAGCCTT
>Ga0123355_10000131_pt1 | contig 87095 bp, 57 predicted proteins | sample TergutEmb28metaG_3_FD_89872 | JGI IMG/M metagenome (GOLD analysis project Ga0123355, IMG submission 89872) | Embiratermes neotenicus P1 segment gut microbial communities from Petit-Saut dam, French Guiana - Emb289 P1 | ecosystem: Host-associated > Arthropoda: Insects > Digestive system > Gut ... | reverse complement strand
TGAGCTACCAGGATTAAGAGTACTAAGTGTTGTGCCTGTTATTCTAACAGCATTTGTATTGCTAGAAGTCCACGCTAAGGCGGTTGGTGCAATAGCTGTACCACCTATCAAGCTATCATTAGCATCAAGATTGTTAGCCTCATAGCGTCTAGCTACTACAGCTACACCTTGCGTTGTGCCGGGTGCTATTGTAATATTACTATTATCTAAGGTCACTCTGACAATTTTGGGTCTAACTCTCACTGTCATTTGAGCGACTGCCGTACCAAGAACAGCATGAATTGTAGCATCCCCGTACCCGACTGCCGTAAGCACTCCATTCTGCACGGTCACCACATCGGTATCATCCGATGTCCACGCTATACTCCCCGCCAAAGGATAACGACCATAATCAAGTGACATAACTTCGCCCCGCTCGCTAGCACTATCAAATAACATTTGAATCTCGCTAAAGGGAAGTGTTATTCGGGTAGTTGTCACCGTTACGCTTATAGATATAGATACATTACCTGCCCTTGCAGTAATAACAGCATCTCCGCCCCCAACTGCTGTAATAAGTCCATAGTTATTAACTATAGCTACACTTGCATTGTTAGATGAAAAAGTAGTAGAACCTATCGGATACTCACTAAAAAGTATAGTACTAGTGCCACCGACAAAAAGACTTATGTCCCTGTCGCTTGTCACCTCAAGACTCGCCCCGACATTGCCACCTGCACTCACCACAACCTTCGCACTCGCCACCCTGTCGCCTACCGTCACCCGCACTCTCGTCTCGCCCACATTCATAGGGTGTACAAGTCGTCTATAGTTGGGGTTGCCTGTTGGTGTGACTAGAGTAACCACTGTCGGGTCAACAACTTCCCATAATATTGGGGTGTCACCTAGATCTCGACTTATATCGTTACTCATCTCTAGAGTCAAATTACCTGCAGGACTTCCGATAACAAGGGCTAGCTCCTCGTGATTGAGCCTAAAATACGGTGTCGTAGGGCTAGACGATATACAGCCAAAAAAAGCAATACACAATAGCGATGCCATCAAAAGCATCGCTAATTTTGTGCCAAATTGTCTTATCTTGTTTTTCATAAATTTTGTTAAATGTAATTTTGTCAAAATCAGTCTATGACATTTGCCAATTATTTGTCGTTAGCCATTTAATCCTGCTTTCTAGCCAAATCCGTCTACCCGCTGGTGCAATATTTACTCCGTCTCTATAATAGACACCTACATGATTTTGCATCCAAAGTCTCTCTGCTATCTCTTGACTGGTATAACCGCCACTTCTGTTAGGAAAATTGTTATAAAAGTGTAGGTCACGCCCAAAGTTAAACCTTACTGACTCAACGAATTCCTCCGACAATGTTTCCCTAACAAAATCTGTCACTTGTCCAGAGATTTCTGCCCACCTAAGTCTTACTGCAGTCATAAACCAATTAGTCCTAGTAAGTGCGTAGAATTTTTGACTAAAAGTCGGAGGGGCATAATCTGCACGATAAGAGCAAGCTACATAAAACCCATAAGAGGTTTGATGATGTCCTTGACCTGCATATGGTCTATTGCGACCTAAAGACGCATCAAAATCCCAAGGTATTACAGCATACATCAATCCTGTTGTATGTGGTGGATTGTATGGTGTTCTCATAAAAAATATTGAACTCCAGCCTGTATCAGTGTTTTTGAATAATTCGTGCAATATATACATATCAACCCACGATGCTAAGTCCGCATACTGCATAAACATTGTTCGATTGCCTGTAAATATAGCGTGCATAACACTAGATACATGGATGTTGATAAGATCCGTCTGCTCTTGAAATACATCTACAGGAATTCTATCCGAAGCACCCCTGTCAGTGCCTGCGTTTTCTGGGTCGGGAGAAATCACTTCCCACGGATGTCTTGCCATATTGTTATATGGCTGATGACTACCCATCACTAGTCCGCTTGTGGGTATATTATACCTAGCATAAAAGAACGAATGCTCTAACGGACTCCAATCATTCCCTGCCCCTTGCCTAAAACCACTTGCTCTTACACAATACTCTACAAGCCAACCCGAATTAGGGCAAGCATAAAACTCATCTCTAGGGACACCCTGTGCTACTTGCCTATCTAGGTGTGTCTCTAACGGCACTCTGTCGGGTGCTATTCGGGGATGCTCTATAATCATATAGACACCCAAAAACAACCCATTGACAAAAACATCAACCATTCTTTGCCTTGCCGTATACGGAATATTAGTAAAAATATTGTACGACATTGATTGTGCCAGATGATTGTTAAGTATAGAGCGGTCATCAAAATTCGTTCCTGATACAAGATTCCAATCCCTTCCGTTAGGCATACCCAAAACAGGCGCCCAACCATCTATCCGTATCCTGTAACCACGCTTTGGAGGCTGTCCCTGTGCTTCTGTTTGCCAAGAACCACTACCCCGACCCCTAAACCTTATAGGCGTACTAGGCAAATTATAGCCCCCTGCATTACTTATCCTAATACTGCCGCCTACCCACGGATTTACCCACGGCGTCAGGGTAAAATTAGGGTTTTGGACATTTTGTATCGGAAAGGTTTCGCCTTGATTATTTACCAAATCAATATGCAGAGCAGGTAACCCTGACCTTGCGTTGTATATCCATCTTGCGTGCAACAAAATTGTCCTAAAGGGTGCATCTGTACTAATTGGTTGCATATTAAACACTTGACCTCCTGCAACCTCTAACTCCCATCTTAGGAATAAGTAATCCTCTCTGTACGGTATCGGCAAATCAATAGTACCCCCCGCTCCATGCACCTGAACAACAGGATTTATATCCTCGGCATAGTCCCCTGTGTCAAAGGCAAATATCGTCCCCCTAGTCCACACAGCAGTAAGAGTAATATCCTCTGTCATCACTTGCCCCATTGCAGGAAAAGGTCTTGTGCCAATATTCCACCCTCTAAAAGCATATCCTCTATGTTCGTAAAGAATATTGTCAGCAAGTATAGGCAGGTCTGCAGACATTACTCTGCTATTAGGTGGCACTCTCAAGCTAGGTACTGTTTTGCCTGTGGCTAGAGTATTAAAATGCACATAAACCGGTGCAGGCGGTGGCGGTATCGGCACTACAGTCACAGTTGCAGTTGTCGTTACGCTAGAATCCGCAACAGCCGACACAGTAATTGTCGCAGTCCCAACACTTCGTCCTATTACCGTAGCAGTTGCACGATTTGCACCAACAACAACCATAGCAACAGCTGTATCACTTGAACTAAACTCTGCCGCAGTATCCAAATCGCCCACTACAGTAACCGTAGCCGTAATATCAGCACTCTCTTCCTCGTACAACCTTATAGTGCTAGGGGTGACACTAATGCTTACTTGCGGCGGATTTGTAAGCGTATTGCCATTACATGCCGTCGCAAAGCTTGCAAAGGTCATCATAACTATAGCTACTGCCAAAATTTTACAGATGTTTTTTTTCATTTTATTTTCTTTAATTAGCTCCTATATGATAAGGTTTTGGCTATTAAAGTTGTAACCAAATATGGTTGTCTCACAACACGCAAAAATTGACCACTTGATAGCTTGTATCAAGTCGCCAGTCTTAGCGATAGGTCATCAAAGTCTGCTGTGCCACCTGTAGACAAAAGCGTAATCCTTACTCTCTTACTTCCTATGGGTGCTATAACTCTTTTTGTATATTGTATAAATTCATCACTATCAACAGTTATATCAATGGGCATCCCTAACACTTGGGTTCGGGCATAATTAAGAAACTCTATCCGTATAGTACCCGTACCGCCCATAGCCCTTGCATATGCTACAAAGTCAAGTGCAAAGTTGCTGTACACACCATTTATCTCCTGAAAAGCTGACCCGCCACTATTTACTTGCATAAACTGTTGTCCGCTGTTAGCGTTATATGGGTCAGTTACTACGCTAGCATTATTGACTCTCCATGGCGGAGGCGAATTATTAAAATGTGCTCCTGCTTGGGTTAGTTGTGAACCTTCAAAGTCACCGTGTGAGATAAGATTATTGATAGGTAGCGGTATCCTTGTAGCACCCGCCCTTGGCATACCGTTAGCTTGAGGCAAAGTTATGAATCTAGCATCATAAGGTGCGTAAGCCATTGAAGGATTATAAGCATATCTTCTAGATGGTTGCCCCTCAAAAGGTGTAATCCTTACATAGTTGACAAGCATAAAGTCTTGCTCAAAATCAGGCTGTCCGCACCATTGCCACGGAAACCATACCCCTATCCAAAATCTACCCTTAATATAAGGTATGCGTTCTGTGTTAGTCTGAACATGCTTGCCGTCAACAAAAAAATCTACTCTAGGGACAGGATAAGTATGCCAATCAAAACGATAAGTACGCCATTGCCCATCATTATGAGCCGATGTCTCACCTAGCGATACATCACCTAACCCTGTTTCGTTATTATCTCTATATACTGTCTGAGCACCATTTTCTGATGTCCATGTCGAAAATAACGCATTCTCAAAGCTATGCTCCCCTGTAATCGGATGCCTACCGGGGAATTCTATGTCTATCTCGTGGTTTATCGGGTCACCTTGCCAACGCGTGACTGAACCAGTCTCAGGGCAAACTGAACTCTGTCCAGGGCAGTTCTCCCAATAAAAAGTCCATATTGCCGGACAAGCACCTACCCGTGGCATAACCCTCATTCTTACCTCAAAGCTACCCGGTCCAAATCGCTCTTGTGTAAAAACCGCCGCTCCCGACCGCCTACCATGAGCCCCACCAAGTGCACCTCTTCTTGACCCTTGATAATAATCGCCATTAGCGGTAAGCACAAGCATATTACAATAAGTCAAGTCTACATTTTGTGCGGATTGTCCTGTGTTATCATAATCGCTTCCTACTACACCCCATCTGCGTCTAGATATATACCACTCATTAGGGCTAAGTCCGTCTACAAAACTGTCAAAAAAACCATTGCTACCAACGCCGTAACTGCTCGCCGCACGAAAGGTTCTTTGATTGCTATATCGCCCACTCGTCGCTACAACAGTAAACGCTGTGCCATGTGGTACTATGTTGTTATTTATCGTAAGCACGCCTGTGACCGCATCAACGGCTATTCCTAAGACAGGGTGCTCAAGATAAAATTTACAGCTCCTTCTCCTCCTACGAGTATAGCATCACCGTGTGACACATATATATCGCTGTTAAGAAAAGTTATGTTCATAGTTGATCCTGTGTAATCGTCACATTCGGGACAATCACAATAGGGCGGGCAATCGGGTGTTCCCGTCGCCCCTCCTAAAAATGAATTAGCTATAAGCTGCGGATACATTCCGTCCGCCAAGTACCAAACAGTCTCATCCCACTCCGCAGCTCTAAATGTAGCAGGGTCTTGCATTTGGGCAATAGGAAGTATGTTGGCATCAAGTGCTGACGGATTGTCTCCAAAAACACGAGTCGCCCCTGTCGTATCTGCACATACAAATGTTCCCAAAATATGTGCCGCATTTGATGTTCTAGCGATATTTCTAGTTGCACGATGAGCAGCCTGTTGATATACTCTTAGTAAGCTGTAAGAATTAATTATTCTTCCAGTAGCCTCGTTTGATAAGAACCAACCGCCAAAGTTAGCTGTACCGCCTGAAATCCTACCTTGTGCAAAAACATTTTCTACCAGTCCGTGATTTCTTCTTGCTATTAAGGCATTGTTGTGACTTCCTGTACCAGTAGCTACCAAACCATTACCACCTGTAACAATACCTATATTACGCAAAATTCCACCTACACCTATTTCTCTAAACAATCCAAAGTCAGCTGCTGTAGAAGAGCCTTGCAGGTTACGAAGGGCAAAACCGTTGCCGTCTAATGTGCCAGTAAATGATGTTGTCGCTGCCTGCCCGATAGGAGTATTAAATGCTCCGTACAGTATAATATCGTTAGTAAATACAAAGTTACGAGCAAAGTCTTCGGCATTAGGAGATGTAGCCCACGCTCTAAACTGTGCTTCTGTGCTTATCTTGACAAATGTTTGACTATTTATCTCTGTTATTTCAAACTCTACTCCGTTTATTTCGATACCTGATACCGTTGGATTATTAACCACAAATATCTCTATTGTATAGATTGTCGGATGTCCAGCAACTGCAACTCTAACAAAAACTTGTATTGCATCCTCAGCATCTGCAGTTACGATAATGACATCGCCATCTACTGTAATACCTGTATAAACTTGTGGGCTACCGGCAGAGTCAACCAATGACACAACTGCCTCTTGTAATGCCCCCGCAGGTGCAATCGCAAAGTTAATTGGGTTATAACCTCTATTAAGCACAAGCGAATCATTAAGCACTATTATGCCTGTAGGACTGTCGCCCCTAACCGTAACCACAAAAGTATCTGTATGTCTGCCATCGGCTGTTGTTACAGTAATTGTAGCAGTACCTGCACTAAGACCTGTCACAAGACCAGTAGCACTAACAACGGCTACCTCTGCATTAGAAGTGCTAAAAATCACATCATTGATTGTTGCATCGTTAGGTGTGATTGTAACAGCAAGCTGAACTGTCTCACCCGCATCTATCTCGTCAGTTAGACCTGTTAGGGTTACGCCTGTAACAGGTGTGATTGTGCGTCCACCCGCAACAAGTCTAGGATAACTACCTGCCTCAAAAGTCCAAACATTAAGATCCCAATCTTCAAAAGGAAAGCCACTTTGCATTTGAGCAGTAGTCATCATCCAAGTTGTGCCAAGCGGTGCAGGGTTTCCGTTTTGCAACCAGTGAGTAGCGCCAGTAACTGTAGTATCCGCAAAAAGTCCGCTAAAGCTACCAGCCACAGGATTTGCTGCAAAGTGTCGTTGTTGATTTCTTGTAACCTGTACAGCATCGTCACCTCTTGCAACTAATGCACTCCAGCTGTTGCGTATAGTACCAGTACCGGCATAAAATACCCAACCTGCCGTCCAGTTAGCATCAATATTAAGATAACCTTGTATATAAATATTCTCGATAAGTCCGTCATTACGGCGAGCTAGGAATGCCCCCAATGAGTTTAGGCTAAATCCAGCATCTGTCGTCACAAAACCAATGTTTCTCACAATTCCTGTTTGGCTTATTGTCCCAAACAAGCCCCTATAATAGACATTCGCTACAATGCCCCCATTTATTCCGCTGATTGTATGACCGTTACCATCTAAGATACCTGTAAAATCCGCACCGCCAAACAAAGAGTCAGTAATCTCAAATCCTGACAAGTCGATATTGGCAGTAAGTCTATATCTACCACCTGCGTTAGCACTATCCAAGAACAATGCCTCAAAACCCGCCGCATTAGCAATCATAACCCAACCTAACGCCGAGAATTGTCTGTCTGCATACAATGACGAGTCTGCCACCGAGGTTGCCCTTACCACAAAGGTAACAACCCCCTCAATATTATTGGCTATTGTGACTAGTCCGCCTGTAGTAATATCTACTCCGCTCACAGGGTCAACCAAAGTAAATATAAGTCCTTGATCCGCCCCTATCGGCTCAACCTCAGCCACAATCTGAGTGTCGCCAAAAGGAAGGAACTCATATTGTGTGATAAATATTACAGTAGGTACATTATTCGCATTTACTGTAACTGTAAAGGTTGCGGTATGTCCGCCGTCTACTGTTGTTACAGTTATTGTTGCTGTGCCTGCTTCTACTGCTGTTACTACTCCGTCAACAACTATCGCAACTGCTTCATTGCTTGATGACCATGTTACATTTTGGTTAGTTGCATTGGCTGGTGCAACTGTAGCTGTTAGCGTTATCTCGCCACCCACTGTAACACTGCCTGCTGCCTCATTAAGGGTTACCCCTGCTACTGGCACTGTAGCCGCATTAACTGTAACTGCAAATGTTGCGGTGTGTCCGCCATCTACTGTTGTTACTGTGATTGTTGCTGTACCTGCCGACATTGCTGCTACTACTCCGTTAACAACTGTCGCAATGGCATCATCACTTGATGACCATGTTACCTTTTGGTTAGTTGCATTAGCTGGTGCTACTGTTGCTGTTAGCGTTATCTCGCCACCCACTGTAACACTACCTGCTGTCTCATTAAGGGTTACCCCTGCTACGGGGATATTGGTTATTGCTGGTGACACGGTAACCATAAAAGTAGCGGTATGACCTCCCGCAACTGTTGTTACAGTTATTGTTGCTGTTCCTGCTGACACGGCTGTTATTAGCCCTGTATCACCAACTGTTGCAATGGCATTGTCGCTTGATGCCCATGTTACAGCTTGGTTAGTTGCCGTAGCTGGTGCGACTGTTGCTACTAGCTGATATGTGCCTGCTATCTCTAGTGTTGCTACACTTGTTGCTAGGATTACTCCTGTCACTGGGATATTAACACCTGCTACTGGAGTTACAACAACTGAGCTATGTGCCCTAAGACCCCCGTCTGCAGTCGTTACGGTAATCGTAGCTGTACCTGCTGACACAGCTGTGATAAGACCGCTGTTGTCAATTGTCGCAATGGCAGTATTGCTTGACGACCATGCTACACCTTGGTTGGTTGCATCAGTCGGAAGCACGGTGGCTGTCAATCGATATGTACTCCCCACCTCAAGTTCCACTCTCGTTTGACTGACTGATACACTCTCAACGCTTATATCCCCACGAGTGCAGGCAAAAGCTACGAGAGCAACAATCGTCGACAACAAAACCAAAAACAAGATTTTGCTTAATCTTGCCCTAGTTGTTGTTTTTGTTGCTTTGTTTTCCATTTTTTTCTCCTTTTATTATAAAACTGGTTGTTTTCTTGATCAATATTCTTTATATGGTTTGTTTCACTATGGTGCAACAAACCAAAAAGGGCATGCCCTTTTTGACGACTATAGATAAGACAATTTATAATATAAATGAACTAATGGAACTATTAAAAAAGATAATATAAATGACAGGCTTAGCACATAAACCCTATTACTCTACTCGCAAATTTTTTCAAAATAGTATAACAATCAACTGTTTGACAACAGCTTCTATCTCTTCTAAAATTTTAGCTAATCATTTGTGTTTGCACTATAATACCATATATATGCACATATGTCAAGCGTTTTGTACAACAAAAATTGTTTGAATTTTTTTAGAGTTTTTTGGAGTTTTAATCCTTTTTGACCGCAAACATTACAAATCCCAAAACACCTAGACCAAAAAACACCACACCCGCAGTAACACTACCACTACCACAACGACCATTCGGGATTGGATATGGGTATCCATTGTTATTGTCACCATTGTTTCCGTTGTTATTCCCATTTCCGTTATTGCTAGGTGCATTAGAGGGCTGTCCTGTAAAATAAAAAAACCACGAATCAGCATCATAAGGACCTACACCAAACGGCTGCATAAGAGTAGTTGCAATAAGCGTGCCATCCACACGACAACGATTAGTCAAAACCCCCCGCACATAACCTCGAATTAAAGGATTTGTCCTAAAATTTATCCTATTACCAGCACCAGCTACGACGCCACCCTCTGTTATCCACTCAATATGAGTATGCTGACTTGCCCGCAACTCTATGTTACCTGTTATTTCGTCAATGATAATATCCTCAACTACAGGCACATAATTCCATCTACTACCAAGTTGTCCTCCAAACTCTGGAATCTCAAGATTTTCGGGAATAGCTCCTCCTCCAAAGGATTTGGCAAAAAACGCACCTCTCTCAAACGATTTCCTGAATTCATCTATTCCTTCTGGCTCACTAACCGAACCTGCTGGCATTAGCATCACATTGACATTAACTCCATAATGATTGCTATGATTGTCGTCATTTGCCATAAGCCATACAGGACGAGCAGGCATAATTCCCGTCATGATTTGGTCATACGTTCTGCGATCATTAGCATACCTGTCGTTTTGATTAAATACTTCTATCGCCAAGACTCGTGAAAAACTGGCGAATATGTTTTGATACCACTCCGTGGGAGTCATATCCGTGAAAGTCACCCATCTTTGTGCTGCTGTGGGACGATCGCTCCATACCAACTGCTCATTTGCATCCCAACTTGTGTATCTACCAGGGTGCTTTATAGTAAATCTCCCTGCTTTATCAGCATGTGCCGAAGCTTGCTTCAAAAGTGAAAATTCGTCTGTAATATCCGAACCATGAGTACCTGCTTCAAAGTCAGTAAAATAGCTCCCTATGTGATGAAACCAGCTAAGTTCGTTGCCTTGCACAGCCAAAAGCCCGTGACAATTAGTCATATCAACATCAAACGCATGACCATCCCTTCCTCCGGGTCCAGGACCAATAATATTTCCTGCCAGTACATCACGATTGTCCCACGGATAACTTACAAAATCATGATCGGCAAATGCTAAAATGTTAAAGCCAATCCCAGCGTTGCGGGTTATACTTCTTTGCATCGAACTAAATCCATCACTATTAAAGGTATGATTGTGCAGGGATGCTCTGTATCTGCCTATCGTCGCAAAATCAATGTCCCTATATGGATTGAACAAAAAAAGCTCCGACGGCAGAACAGTTGTCGCAACCGCACGATTTGTAGTTGCATCACTAATAAAGAACGCTCCCGAAATAACCATACTAAACGCAATAACTACTAATAAAATTTTTCTTTTCATAAAATTCTCCTATTATAACGACTACTTAGAAAACAATTTCCTATATCATATAAAATTCAAGTAGATTGGGGCAATTTCCATTTACTATAATAGCCTATCATAAAAAAATGTGTTTGTCAATACTTTTGAATAAAATATTTTTAGACCAAACTGTGTGTCATTAGAGATTTCTTTCTTATATCCGTCCACCTATCCCATCAAAGCATCGACAAACTGCTCTGCCTCAAAGATTTGTAGGTCGTCTATGCCTTCGCCTACTCCTATGAACACTACGGGCACATTAAGTTGTTTGACTATGGCTAAGACTACACCGCCTTTTGCCGTGCCGTCAAGTTTTGTGAGGATTATTCCGTCTATATCGCACGCCTCATTAAAGACCTCAACTTGAGCAATGGCGTTTTGACCTGTAGTAGCGTCAAGCACTATAAAATTAACTTTGGTCGCATCGGGATATTCTCTATCCACAATACGGTTGATTTTGGACAGTTCGTCCATTAGATTCTTTTTATTGTGCAGGCGACCTGCCGTATCTACTAGCAATACATCGGTCTTTTTTGCTTTTGCACTTGCGATAGCGTCATAAACCACCGCACCGGGGTCAGCCCCTTCTGCGTGTTTGACTATCCTTGCACCCGCACGGTCAGCCCAAACGGTAAGCTGGTCAGCCGCCGCTGCTCTAAAAGTATCCGCTGCCGCAATAGTTACAGACTTTTTACGCTCAATAAAACGGTGCGCCAACTTGCCCACCGCCGTAGTTTTGCCCACTCCGTTGACCCCGACAATGGTAATAACAACAGGAAAATGCAGCGTCGGATTAGGATACTCCAGCAAAATATCTTTAAGTATCTGCTTGAGTCCATCCCTTACCTTATCGGTAGTACGGATATGATTTTTGGCAACATAAGCCTTGAGCCTGTCAAGTATCTCCTCGGCGGCTTCTGCACCCACATCGCTGCTTATCAAAATCATCTCAAGCTCGTCATAAAAATCATCATCAAGCGCACCGCCCGTAAAGAGCTTATCGACTTTATACATAAGGGCTTCTTTGGTCTTAGTAAGCCCCGCCTTAATTTTTGAAAAAATTCCCATCCCCTAAATAATAACACAGTCCACCCCCAATGGTCAAGCAATATTGATAAGGATAATTGTTATTCGGGCGGTCGATGCCCGCCCCTACAAATAAGAAAACAGCTACACAAGGTAATCCAAGTGTAGGGGCAAGCATTGCTCGCCCTAATTGTAATTATCCTTATTTACATAATCGTCACCCCACCTATCTCGTTATGGAATTATGAAGCCCTGACCCCTTATCGTCTTTGCGAGGCACGAAGCAATCCGCTTTAGCGGCGGTATTATGACAACACAAACTCAAGAATAGTGCGACAAGAACAAGGTGCCCCTCTAACCACTAGCCACAAAAACAGCTTGCTATTTCTCCTAATATGTGTTATAATTTGGACTATGTTAAGATTAGTTGACTTGTCAAAAGAATATAGGCTAAACAAGAGTCAGAGTGTAACTGCACTTAAAGGTGTTGATTTGGAATTTGAGGGGCAGGGTCTTGTTAGTATCTTAGGTCCGTCAGGTTGTGGAAAGACTACCCTTCTTAATATAGTCGGCGGACTTGGTGGTGCAAGCGGTGGCGATATGATAGTTGACGATGTATCTACTAAGGATTATAAGGACCGTGATTGGGATGCTTACCGCAACGGCACTATTGGATTTGTTTTTCAGAGTTATAACCTAATCCCCCACCTCACCGCTAGAGAAAATGTGGCAATGTCACTCTCATTAAGAGGTGTGGCTAAGGCGGAAATGCTGTCGCTTGCAAGTCAGGCACTTGAGAGCGTAGGCTTAGGTGACCAAATAACAAAAAAACCTAATCAAATGTCTAACGGTCAAATGCAACGGGTAGCCATTGCACGAGCGCTTGTCGGCAACCCCAAAATTATTTTGGCTGACGAGCCGACAGGCGCACTTGATTACGAGACAAGTCGCCAAGTTATGGAACTCCTTAGCCAAATCGCCCAAACCAAACTTGTCATAATGGTCACGCATAACCGTGAACTTGCCACCGAATATAGCGACAGAATAATCACCTTAAGGGACGGGGTAGTTGTCTCTGATACTTATACCCAAAACCAAAGCACAGGTCAAAGTGATAATCCCCCTCAAAATTCCCATTGCCATCCCTCCAAAAAAACCTCCCTGCGACTACATACTGCACTTAGGCTATCTTTCAAAAATCTCCTCACCAAAAAAATCCGAACTATCCTAACCTCAATCGCAGGAAGTGTCGGTATTGTCGGCATTGGGCTAGTGCTTGCCATAACTATCGCAACAGGCAATCAGCTCTTAGAGACTCAATCAAATTTTTTGGCAGGGACACCCTTGACTATCACCGACACCACTAGCTATATGATTGAGGGTACAGGCAATTTTGCTCCACCTGCTCAAGGTGCATTCCCTGAGTCGGACACTATGTATCCTTTTGACCACCGTGACCTTGTAGCCGAATTTCACCTCAATTACTTCTCCGAGGATTTTATGGCGCACCTTGACTTGCTTGACCCTAATCTAATCACCAACATCAACTTAGCTAGAGGTATGACTTTGACCGCCGTCCTTAGGCGTGATAACGGAACTTACAGCAGACTCAGCGGTCAAAATTCAATAGGCGCTATGGGTAGGATTTTTGGCACTTTTGTTGAGCTGCCCCAATCCCCCGAATTTGCACAACATCACCACCCTGTTATTTTTGGACGCTATCCGCAGGCTTATAACGAAGTTGTCCTACTAGTTGACCGTTTTAACCGCATAGAAAGAAACACCTTAATGGCACTTGGCTTTGACTATACCCGCAACCATAGCTTTGAGGATATTATCGGTCGCACTATGCGGATTATCCCTAACAATGATTTATTTGTAGAAACTTCTTCAAGCACACCGTCACGACCCCGTTTTTCGAGACATCCTAGTAATATGTATTTGTATCATAATTCTGACCATCTTGAGGTGCGGATAGTGGGGATTATGCGTGAGAGGCAAGGTGTCACACCCGTGTTGCCCTTAATGGGACTTGCCTTTACCCCCTCGCTTATGGATATGATGCTAGCTAATGCCCAAAATTCTGAGGTTGTTAGGGTCGCACGCAGAATGTATTATGAATATAATTGGGATATTTTGTCCTCACCGCCGACACCGCCAAACACAGCCGAAACAGGATACTTTAACCCACATCCCGGTCACGGAACAAATTTTACCGCCAGACTGTTTGAGCTAGGCGGAACAACCGCACCTCGCACTATCCAAATATTTTATGCAAATTTTGATGCGGTTGATATTATATCCGACCATATCAATGCTTTTAATTATGGCAGACCGCCCGACGAGCAGATATTTTTTCAAAATCCGTCAGCACCTATTATCGAAATAATTGAAGAAGCCCTTAGCGTAATAACCGTGATTTTTATGATAATGATAGGCATCTCGCTTGCGGTGTCCACCATTATGATAGGCATAATCACCTATATTTCGGTAATGGAACGAATCAAAGAAATAGGACTACTAAGGGCTCTCGGTGCACGCAAAAAAGACATCTCCCGCATATTTAATGCCGAAACTCTAATCATAGGTTTTGTAGCAGGTCTACTCGGAACAATCCTGACTTTTGCCCTATCCAGTCCCATCAATAGACTAATCTACTCCCTAATACAAGTCCAAACTTCCGCCTCTCTACCCCTGCCATTCGCCCTCCTGCTCATAGCATCATCAATGCTCCTAACCCTAATAGCAGGTCTAATCCCCGCCAAAATCGCCGCCAAAAAAGACCCCGTAAAAGCCCTAAGAACAGACTAGTTTGTTGTGGTTAGTTGTTAGTAGCTAGTGATTAGTCGTCGCCCCACCCCTATCCGCATTGACAACACCCCGTCACGCAAGCGTGCCACCCCTCTATAAAGAGGCATTGTTCAAAGCGTGTGTATTGTGTGAAGTTTATATTAAGAAAGTTCATAAGGGTGTCATTTCGACCGAAGCGGAGAAATCTCTTCATTAGCGGTGTTATAGTACAGTTTTTGAGGAGATTTCTCCGCTTCGGTCGAAACGACACCCAACCAACTTACTCTTAACTATAATTAAGTTTTGGGTTCTTTTCCATACCTTTTGAACAAATGCCCTATAAAGAGGGGATTTTTTTATAGAAAGGGTTTTTTAATGGTTTTGCATTGGCACAACAATTCCCCTCTTTATAGAGGGGTGGCACGCTTGCGTGACGGGGTGTTGTTGGTAGATGGATAAGTAGGCGTATGGATAATTATTATTCGGGCAGATCGCCATCCGCCCCTACGAAATACCGATTAAAACCCACAAAAACTGTTCGGCTCTACATCATCTAAAAATCAAATATTTAATAAAAAAACGGCGGACAGGTTATTCTGTCCGCCGTTTATCTATTACATCTTATAACACTCGCCCACCACTCGCCTTTAGGCAAATATCATTGCTCTGCTATGCTCCCATTGTGTCTTCGCCTGCGTGACTTACTGCCTCCGAGAGTTTAACCGAAACAATCTTACTTACACCTTTTTCTTCCATTGTTACACCGTATAAGCCGTCTGCCATTTCCATAGTAGGCTTACGGTGAGTGATTACGATAATTTGGGTGTTGCTGCTAAACCTATGCAGATACTTAGCAAAACGACCTGCGTTGGCATCGTCAAGTGCTGCCTCGATTTCGTCAAGTACGCAGAAAGGCATCGGACGCATCCTAAGTATCGCAAACAAAATCGCAATAGCCGTAAGCGCTCTTTCACCACCCGACAATAGAGATATGGACTGCAATTTTTTCTCCGGCGGTTGAGCGATAATCTCAATACCCGCCTCCAGCATATCCTCGCCCTCTTGCAAGACTAACTCAGCATGACCGCCATTAAACAGCTCCTTGAATGTCGCTGTAAAGCCTGTTTGGATTTTTTCAAACTCTCTAGCAAACCTCTCGACCATCTCTTTGCTAAGTCCGCCGATAATATTGTTAAGGTCGTTAATTCCCTTAACCAAATCCTCTCGCTGAACATCCATCTCATTATACCGCTCAAAGCATTCCTTGCTCTGCTCAATAGCATCAATATTGACATGTCCGAGGTTTTTGATTTGGCGTCTTAGTCTGTCAGTTTCTTCCGCACCTGCTGTAATATCATACCCTTCTTCCTTAAACTCCAAACACGCTGTATAATCAAGCTCGTACTCCTGCATAACCCGCTCTTCCAAAGTTGCAATATCCGTATCAACCTTAACAAGCAGCATTTCCTCACGACTCTTTTTCTCCGTCAAACTCTGCATTGCCGTTATGAGGGCAGTCCGCCCCTCGTCAAGCTCGGCTACCCTTGCTTGCAATTGTTTTTTGTAGTTATCAAGATTGTCAAGTTTTGCGACAATCTGTTCAACCTTTTGCTTATCATCAGCCCGTTCGGGAGAGGTCATTCTCTCGATTTGTTTCTTAATATTAGCCGCCGCCTCTTTAGCAGACTCCGCAAGTGCTTTGTCGCTGTCGATTTGTTTGCCTATATTAGTAGCAGTACTGCTAAGCCTGTCTGACTCAACAGCAAGCGTACTAATCTCCGCATCAAGCTCAGCTACAGCAATCTTTGCCGAAGTCATTTGCTCTAGTGCCAAGTCCCGCCCTTTTTTAATCTCGTCAAATCTATTCTTTTGCTCACCTTGTGCTTGACTTGCTTCGGCTTTTTTGCCTGCTATAATCGCCTCTAATTCGCCCACGCTACCCAAGTCACCATCTATCGCACCCGTCCGCTCGCCGATAAGTTTTAACTCACCTTGCAAAACCTCGATTTCTTTGAGCAAATCCTCTAAGCTAGCCTCGATTTTTTCAAGTCCTGCTTTTTCGCTGGCAATCTCAACATCGGCAGTATGAATCTTACCATTAAGCGACTTGATTTTGCCCGACAGTTCCTCTTGCATTTCGGCTTTTTTCTCTCGCTCGCCTGTAAGAAGTTCCATATTTTTGGACGCATCCTTGATTGACGCGTCAAGCTCTTTAAGCTCTCTCTCGTGTCCAAGCAAGTTAGCCACATCAGACTTACGGCTACCGCCCGTCATCGCTCCGCCCGGCGTAACAAGGTCACCGTCAAGCGTAACTATCCTAAAGGAATACTTGCTCTTGCGTGCCAAGGCTATCGCCGTATCAAGGTCATCTACAACAACCGTACGACCGAGCAGTCCCGATATTATATTAGCGTACTTACTGTCACAAGTGACTAGCTTGTCCGCCGCACCATAAATCTTATCACCGATACAGTATGCCGTCTCATCTCTGTCAAGTGAGCGTCCCCTAGCCGCACTTATCGGCAAGAAAGTTATGCGTCCGTAGCGTTTTTCTTTGAGGTATCCGATTAGTGACTTGGCGTCCTCTTCGGTGCGAGTAACAATATTCGTCACCGCCGCCCCCAAAGCCGCCTCAATAGCCGCCTCGTACTTTTGCGGAACATTTATAAGTTGGGCTATAACGCCCTCCATTAGCCCCCTAAGAGCCTGATCCTCTCTGGCATCGGTCATCAGTTTTTTGACCGCCGCCCCAAAACCCTCATACGCCAAATGCATCTCGGCAAGCACTTTTTGTCTTGCTTCATGTGCAATAAGTGCCGTGTTGAGCTTATCAATCCTTGATGCAATCTCACTGATACTGCTTGCAATCTCGTTGTGCTTATCCGCCGCCTCTGTGCTTACTCTCATTAGGTCAGCCTTAGCATTTTGTAATCCGTCAATATACTTAGCCCGCTCGGCTACCTTGCTACTTTCTTCCGACGCTTTTTCGCTTATAGAGATTATACGGCGCTGAACATCCTCATGTCTTTCGGCGAGAGCCTTTTTTTCGGCGGTAAGACTTGATGCATTAGCCTTGATGTCAGCCAGCTTGTCCATCGCCTCCATTATAGCTTGCCTGTTGCTCTCTTCCTCACCCTCACCTACAGCAAGTTTTTCGGCAAAGTCTATGTAGACCTTAGTGATTTGCTCTAGTTCGGTTTTGCGTTTTTCTAATTGTTCCTTTTTGCTCTCGACAACCTTAGCGTTTTGGCTAAGATATTCTAGTGCTTGATTGCGTTCGGCTTCCAGTCTTGCGATTTCTCGGCTTAGATACTCTGCTTGCTCTGCTTGTGCGGCTGCTCTCTCAGCAAGAATCTTAACTTCGCCTGTGTATTTTTCTATCCCTACGGTTAGCTGTAGCTTTTGATTCCACAAATCCTCAATAGTCGCATCAAGTCCGTTGAGCTTGCTCATCGCCTCGTTGTATTCTGCTCCTGCAAGGTCAAAATCCTTTTGCACCTTATCAAACTCGGCAATAACCACATTAAGACGCTCGTCAATCGCCGCCTTTGCCTCACTCGCCGAATCATATTGATAGATATAAGTATTGATTTCAAAATGCCTTAGTCTCTCTCTAAGGTCCATATATTTGCGTGCGGCTTCGGCTTGCTTACTAAGAGGTTCAAGTTGTCTGCCAAGCTCACCCAAAATATCGGTCACACGGCTAAGGTTATCATTGGCTCTGGCTAGCTTTCGTTCTGCGTCTACCTTACGAGCCTTAAATTTGCTAATTCCTGCGGCTTCCTCAAATATGGCTCTCCTGTCTTCAGGCTTCGCACTAAGCATTTGGTCAATACGCCCCTGCCCGATGATAGAATATCCCTCACGACCCATTCCGCTGTCACGCAAAAGGTCAACAATATCTTTGAGCCTGCACGCACTGCGATTGAGGGCATACTCACTCTCACCGCTTCGATACAGCTTACGGGATATAACAACCTCGTCATATGCCAAAGACGGAAAAAGTCCCTCCTTGTTATCAAAAACAAGAGCGACCTCACAATAACTAAGCGACTTGCGTTTTTCGGTTCCGTTAAAAATAACATCAACCATACTTGAGCCACGCAAAAGTTTAGCCGATTGCTCACCGAGCACCCACCTTATACTGTCGGCAACATTGGACTTGCCGCAGCCGTTAGGTCCGACAATAGCAGTAATACCCTTGCCGAACTTAACTTCCAGCTTGTCCGCAAAGGACTTAAAGCCGTTAATTTCTAATCGCTTAAACTTCACTAATTAAGTATTTCCGTATTCGACGGTGCAAAAAACTGTCCGCCTAAAATTACACTCATTAAATATTGTATCATAATACAATCAAAAATACAACCAAAAGAGGTTGCATTTTGCAAATTGATGACTAATATAGTGATTGTGGATTGCAAGGGCTAGCATTACCGCTGAATTTCTCTTTATAATTTTTTGCCTTTTTGTTTTTCAAACTTCTTGAATTCTTCTTTTAGTACTTTCTTTGCATTCTTCCAATATTCTTCAGGTGTGTAATATGTTGGCGGCTCGTTATGAGGATGATTTTTCTTCCACCAAGCCTTATCCACATTAAACTGAAATGTTTTACCACCGCTTTCAAAAGTAAGTGTCGTGGTAAGTATCATGTCCGCATCATCAAATTTTTTGAGTTTGTATCGTTCTTTATCTTTGATTAACTCATTCATTTTACGCACCCAGTTCAAATAAATATTAAATTGCTTAATAATTTTTTCTCCGGACTCAGCGTCATCATCTTTCATATACGGTATCAAAAAACCAATTTGTGTGCCGTCGTCTAAAGCTCCGTAAACACCGTTGCCGCCACGGTCTCCACGGCTCACCCGCTCAAAAGCAAAACCCTCAATTCTGACTTTTTGCATTTGTGCCGTTAAACTTTTTACCGATTGTTGCTTTGCCATGATTACCTTCCCCTTACTTTAGCATAATTCTAACTTACTCTTCAGAGTGCCCGTGTTTGGCTATCCATGCTTTTTCAAGGTTGCTTTTTCTTAATTTGGTTTTTTGAAACGCTTTTTGCACATCTTCCAAATTAGCAATGTTCCGTTGTTTAATTCTTGTTCCGTCCATAAGAATAAAAGTTATCTTACCGTGTTTTGTTTGTCCGTTCAATCCATTGCGCTGCCTAGTCCTGGCTCCAATCAGCTCAAAGTCAAATATTGCTTCAATAACTTGGCTGATTGGAACAGTTTTTCTCTGTTTAGGGCGTGGCGCTAAGTAGACATTTTCTTTGTCAATTTCTATCAAGTTTTTCGGATATCTACGCAAAGCAATAATTGATATAACAAAATAAATGCTGCTTAACGCAAAAATTGACCCTCCGATTATCCCCGCAATATAACCCGCAACCGTTTGTTCAGGCTCTATTAAAGTTCCTATAAGTATTACTGTTCTCCAACCCGAAGGCTTCCGTGTCGCCAAAACCGTTCTTTCCATAACTATTCTCCATTTTGCCTCACATTATTCGAATTAGTGCGGTCACTTATCGGTTACCGTCTTTGCGAGCCGTCGCTACAACAGATAGCAAAGACTAAGTATATACGGCGAAGCAATCTAGCTAAGGAATAGATGAAAACATAGATAATATATCCATCTATTTCTTAGCTAGATTGCTTCGCCGTATAACAATTCCTTATCCCCTGCTATTATGACGGCTCGCAATGACGATGACCCGACTTGACTTAATTAAAACACTATTCCTTAGTTAATTTCATCGAATTCGACTAATTAAATAATTTTAGCAATCATTTTGCGTTTTGAACTACTCCCAATCAACTAGCCACTAATCACTACCCTAATTTACCGTACAACGCCTTTAACGCTGTTTCAAAATCCTTGTTATCCACGGCTACAATGATATTAAGTTCACTGCTGCCTTGGTCTATCATTCTGATATTGACATCCGCATCGGCAAGCGCACCGCAAACATCGGCAGCTGTTCCCTTGCGAGCGGTCATTCCGTGACCTACTACAGCGATAAGGGCAATATCCTCAACCACCGTTACCCTATCAGGCTTACACACCTTTTTGACATCGTCCACAACTTTTTGTATAGAGGACTTAGCAAATTGCGCCCTATCAATAACCACACAAATCGTATCAATCCCTGTAGGCATATGCTCTACCGAAACACCGTCATCCTCCAGTACCTGCAACAACCGCCGAGCAAAACCCACCTCATTATTCATCATTGACTTCTCAACATTGATTGCCACAAAATCTTTTTTGCCTGCGATTCCTGTAATCGTCGCAGTCTCCCGCTTGTAATCACCCCTCTCAAAAAACTTAGTCGGTACAATCATCGTCCCCTCGTGCTTAGGATTAAAGGTATTCCTAATATTGATAGAAATATCAGACGCCCTCACAGGGAAAATCGCCTCAGGGTGCAGCACATTAGCCCCCATATAACTAAGTTCCCTAAGTTCCTTATAGGTCAACATATCTATTAGCTTAGGACTATCAACAATGCGTGGGTCACACTTCAAAAAACCATCCACATCAGTCCAGTTTTCGTACACTTCGGCATCTATCGCCCTAGCAATAATCGCCCCCGTAACATCAGACCCCCCACGAGAAAAAGTCTTGATGTCACCCTTATCGTCACTTCCATAAAAACCCGGAATAACCGCACCCGTTTTGACTTTAGCAAAACGCTTTTTGCAAAGATTATGAGTAACCTCCGCCAAAAAGTTACCCTTGCTGTCAAATTTAATTATCTCGGCAGCGTCAATAAACTCATACCCCAAAATCTGTGCCATAACTTTACCGGCAAGATATTCTCCCCTACTGGCAAGATACTCACGGGTATCTTTTTTTGTCATAGTATAGTCTAGCTTTAGCTTGATTTTGCTCTCTTTGATTATATCGTCAAAGCGTTCTTTGACCTTGCTTAGAGCCTCGTCAAAATCCTTGCTGTCCGCACACGCATACAACAAATCCGTCACCTTAGTGTCACTGGGACGGCGTTTGCCCGGCGCAGACACCACCACAAACTTACGGCTCTTGTCCGTTTTAATTATCTCGGCAACTTTAGCTATTGTCTCAGCATTAGCCATACTAGTGCCGCCAAATTTACATACTTTCATTTTTGTACTCATTATTTTATTCTCTAAAATTTTTATTATTCAATTTATTATATAAACATTTGGTAGGAGCTGTCAAAGACCCCAAGCGAAGTATCTAGCGAGCCCCCTGCAGGTCTACCGTCATTAGACTTGTGTCGAAATGGGAAATATTATTCGTGGGTCAACAGTAAAGATTGTGTGTCATCTCGACCAAAGCGGAGAGATCTTCCCAAAAATCGTGCTAAAATACAGCTAATAAGGAGATTTCTCCGCTTCGGTCGAAATACCTGCGGTGCTTCGTAGGACATCTAACCGTTGCTGTTGCTCAATCAAATGATTATTACTCATTTCGACACAAGTCTATTGCGAGGAGTTTTAGCGACGAAGCAATCCCACGAATAGAACTCTTTACATGGGATTGCTTCGTCGCTTTCGCTCCTCGCAATGACATTAGCCCCGCAGGGGGTGGGTCGCTTCGCTCCTCAAAGAACAACAGCCCCGCCAAACACTCTCACACCCCTACAAAAGACCCTCATACAAGTCCAAATACTCAGGATTATCTTTGCAAATCAGAGTTATTTTATCCTGTCGGCTTCCGCCTTTAATTTGCTTTTCTCTAGCTATAGCATCTACTACACTAACAAATTTTTCAAAATACACTAACTTATCAGTATTGTATTTGCAACTGAATCCCTTAACAAGCTGATTCTTATGTTCATAAATACGCCGAATCAAATCATTAGTCACGCCCACATAAAAAACTTTATTGTACTTATTAGTAAGAATATAGATATACATCGTATCCCTCTATCTAATCTCTCTCGCCTCAAGATAATATCTTTTTTCATATGCCTCTCCCATTGAGAAAGTCTTTCTGGGCAAAGCACCTTTTTTGACCACATACTCAAACAACGCATCTTTACTCATCGGCGGCAACAAAATCCCTACGCTATTACTATCCTTAGCACAAAGCTCCTCCAAATCACCCTCACCGTGAATATAATCAATCTCACCACCGTTATGCGTAACAAAGTCATCCAAAATATCTTGCACCTTAGCTACAGCCTCAATCGCATCACTAGGGAATTTAAGACTGATTTTTTGCTTGCCGCACATAAGATTGTGCTTTGCCTTAGCTCCTGTATCTACACCCAGCTTAGCAACCAACACATCAACAAGCGCTTTTGACTTAGTCCCTATTATCAGTCTATGAATCGGTTCGAATTCCAGTCCCTCATCATAGATATTAACTACCTCTACAAGTGCATACTTGCTTTTTGGATTGCCCGATTGCTCATATACCATTTTAGCCGCCGCAAGCGAATGGTTGCCGTCACCTACTCCGAATAAGAGCGGTTCGCCGTACTTTTTGATACTATCGGCAAGTAGTTTTTCAAGAGCGCTTTCTGCCTGCTTACATCCGTCAACCAATTTCCCGCTAATCTTACCGCCACCGCTATTAAGTTCGGTCTTATACAACTCCTTGCCCTTTGCCTTAACCAACGGCTCAATCAATGTCCTTTTAGGGTCATCAACCAGTAGCATAATATGAGGCAACTCCAGTCCGCATTTAGCCCTTACGGCAGCCCTCGGCGGAAGACGCTCGATTACTGTGCCCTCTGTTGCTCTAATTAACGCCTTATCCTCATGCTTAAAACTATATGCATCCAAATCAACTACAAGCATTATGCCTTTGCGTTTTTTTGTTGACCCGTTAGACACCGTTGTCCTCTCGACAACGATTACCCCGTCATCTACCGTATCAAAAATCCCACCCTTGACATACTCCCCCATTGCGGCAGCGATTTTCTTGCTCCTGGTTTCGTCGTCTTTACCCAAAAAAACCTCCGGCAAAATCAGCCGCAAGGTACTTGGATTATCACCGACTTGAGTGTCCAACTTTTCCCAATACTCCGGATTAGAGGTATACTGGTCACAAGCCACAACAGCCCACTTACTTAAGTCAACATTTATCTTCGGGAGCAAAATCTTGTCCCACATAATTGGCAATTTCATTATCTACCTCTAATCTAGTTTTCAATAAAGTTGTTCCGTAACCTTAATAAGTTATTACTTGTCCGCCTAAAGATTATGCTTAACTCTCTCGTTAGTCTCGGTTTTTTTGGCGTTGTTGAATCGGTCTAGTGTGCCTACTAGGTAGCCGGTTATGCGTCTGATTCGCTCAAAGGCTTCACTTCCATCGGCTTCTTTGCGACCGCACTTGGGGCAGGTGCCGTTGATTATGCCTGTGTATCCGCATACAGGGTCTCTGTCTACGGGGTGATTGATAGAGCCGTAACCTACATCACTCTCTTTCATAAATCGGACAATCTTTTCAAAAGCCTCCAGATTGCCTACCGCCGCACCGTCAAACTCTACATAGGTAATATGTCCACCATTAGTCAGTGCGTGATACGGAGCTTCTAGCTTAATTTTGTCGTGGGCACTGATATTATAGTATACCGGCACATGGAAAGAATTAGTATAATACTCCCTATCTGTCACCTCAGGAATTATTCCAAATTTGTCCTTGTCAATCTTAACAAAACGACCGCTAAGCCCCTCGGCAGGGGTTGCTATAAGCGAGAAGTTGAGTTTGTATCTTTTGGCGGCTTCGTCGCATTTTTTGCGCATATAACCGACTATCTCCAGTCCTAAATTCTGCGACTCTACACTCTCGCCGTGGTGTTTGCCCGTAAGAGCCTTTAGACATTCGGCAAGCCCTATAAACCCAACCGCCAAAGTGCCGTGTTTGAGAGCCTCACCCACGCTGTCATCAGGACCCAATCCGTCCGTCCCAATCCACACTCCCTGCCCCATCAAGAAAGGATAATTACGCACCCGTTTATTAGATTGTATCTCAAATCTCTCCAGTAGCTGATTGACAATAACTTCCATATTACGGTCAAGCAAATCAAAAAATAAATCATTGCTGCCCTTTGCCCTAATCGCCATACGGGGCAAATTGAGAGAAGTAAAACTAAGGTTGCCCCGCCCCGTAACAATCTCATTATTAGGGTCGTGCGCATTGCCTATAACCCTTGTACGGCAACCCATATAAGCGCACTCGGTTTCGGGTCGTCCTTCTTTATAATACTGCTTATTAAAACTCGCATCCAAAAAATTAAAATTAGGAAAAAGCCTCTTAGCACTGACTTTCATCGCCAACTTAAATAAGTCATAGTTAGGGTCGGTTTTGTTATAGTTGACCCCTTCCTTTACCTTAAAAACATGAATAGGAAAAATCGGCGTCTCGCTATTGCCTAAGCCTGACTCAGTAGCTAGCAAAATATTGCGGATAATCATTCGCCCCTCAAGAGTCGTATCTGTACCGTAGTTGATTGAGCTAAACGGGATTTGTGCCCCTGCCCTAGAGTGCATAGTATTAAGATTATGCACCAGTGCCTCCATAGCTTGGTAGGTCGCCCTCTCCGTCTCGGCTGTCGCTCTTTCGATTGTCCATTTTTGACACTTGGCAACAATTGCTTTAGTCGCAATCTTGCTAAGTTCCGCCGCCTCTGTAGCGCCGTACTTGTTATCGCTTTTGAGCGTAGGCACTAACTCATGCTCCGTCAAAATCTTAGCCATAGTATCCTTAACAATTTTTTCGGCATCAGCCACACCGCCCAAAAGGTCAAGAGCCTTAATCATATTGTCACGATAACATTTGACATAAGTCTTAGCCACGCCGGGGGCAAGCGCATAGTCAAAAGTCGGCACGCTCTGTCCGCCGTGTTGGTCATTTTGATTAGACTGAATAGCAATACATGCCAAACTCGCATAACTTCCGATATGATTAGGTTCACGCAAAAAACCGTGACCTGTCGAAAAACCACCTCTAAAAAGTTTGTCCAAATCTATTTGACAACAAGTAGTCGTAAGCGTAAAAAAGTCAAGGTCGTGGATATGAATATCACCACTCTTGTGCATTTGGCTGTGCAAAGGATGCAGTACTGACATTTCATAAAACTGCTTAGCGCTCTCCGACCCGTATTTGAGCATTGTACCCATAGCCGTATCGCCGTCAATATTAGCATTTTCGCGCTTAATGTCGTTATCTTTTGCCGACTTAAAAGTAAGGTCTTGCAGAGTTTGCATAAGACGAGTGTTGCGCTCACGGATACGGGTACGCTCCGCCCTATACAATATAAACTCTTTAGCAGTCAAAACTAAACCGTTCTCGACAAGCACCGCCTCTACTGTGTCCTGAATAACCTCAACGGCAGGAATCACCCCATGTGCAAACTTAGCCTCGACTTGCTCGGCAAGTTCGACAGCTCTGCCCACATCTTTGATGTTGGCGGCACGCAATGCTTTTTCGATAGCACGGACAATCTTATCTTTGTCAAATCTAGCCTTGCGTCCGTCTCTTTTGACTACAGTATTCATATTAAACCTCACTTAAATAATTATAAATTATGAATTATAAGAAAGCCACCTTTGGTGGTAAAGGCTGATGCCCTTTCTTGTGTCACAACTTTAGCGTTAGATGTTTTTTCCTTAGACATGAATTATAAGTTATAACTTTTTGATTTTTGCGTTGACAAAACATCTATTCCAATAAATTATAATTGATAATTTATAACTTATAATTGTTACTATATATTGTGTCAAAAACCCCATTTTACAGCAAAAAAACACTATATATTGTGGTTTTTGTCAAAATGTATGTTTGCCTATAGATTATACACTTTGACCAAATATTTGTCAAGGATTTTTGCTCAAAAAAACTATAATTTTGTTGCAATTTTTTTGTCAAAAACCCTTGCTTTTTTTAATTAGATATGGTATAATATCAAAGACGCAAGTTATATTAAAAGCAAGCGTCAAGAGGAGAAAGTAAAATAATGCTTAACATCACAGAAACTCGTATCCGTATGGTCAAGACCGAAAGCGAAGGCAAACTCAAAGGTGTAGCTTCTATAACTATCGACAATTGCTTTGTTATCCACGACCTAAAAATCATTGAGGGCGGCGACGGCGGACTATTTGTAGCTATGCCCAGCAAAAAAACTCCTATGGGCGAATACAGAGATATCGTACATCCTACCAACAACGAAATGCGTGATAAACTCAAAGCTCTTATATTAAGCGAATTCGAAAAAGCAAAAGAAGCAAACACTTAAAACTTTTCAAAAACACAACTAAATATATTGCTAACTGTTTGAATAATAGCGACCAAATCCCTATTTAACAACATTAAGCAAATCACAAAGGCATCTTTGTCACCCCTTTGAATACAACCCAAAGGTTTCACTCCCCCGTATACAGATGATATTTTGACGGGCAAATGTATTTATGTGCTTAAAAGCCGTTAGGAACTCCCAAACGGCTTTTTTGGTATCTTTTGGGTCTTATTCCCCTATCCTTTTAGCAAGTCGTTACACTCACAGCAATATCTTCGATTTATAAATCAAGCAAAGCGTCTGTTTCGTAGGACAATTCTACCATATTCTGTTTTGATATGTATAAGGGTTTTCCATCCGTATGGGCGGATGAAAGTATATATTAGCCTCCCCTCATTAACAACTAACTACTAAACTACTGTTTACTTAAAAATATCGACAATATCAAGAAGTTTACTTTCAAACTCTGCAAAAGTGGTGTCCTTTGTAATTTCTGCTCCGATTCGGAATTGCCCTTCAGATATAATTAGATTTTTTGCCAGCTTTTTATTTTCGTCACTTAGAGTATCGTAGTTACAAGTAATACCTGGAAGAATCCCCCTCTCTTTACCCGAACCGCATGATATTGTTTGGATATTTTTATCATAAAGTTCATACATTGCTTTAAGGAAAAGCGGCGAACAAAAAAGGTGCAATGTATCTCTGTTAAACTCTTGACCCGAACCAATATTACTCGTAAAGTCAATTAACTCCGAAGCCGGTGTATTTTGATTATACTGCATTTTATATTCTCCTGTTATTTTAACGCCACATAGATTTTAGATTTTTCCAAATCCGCTTTAATACCTTTATTTATTGTCAGCGCGTAAGGGAGATTTATATTAACTACCCCAAGCTCGCCCAAAACAGCAAGCCCTGCTGTCCATTGTTCCAGACTAAAGGGTGGTGCTATTATAGTGGTGTAATGGTCGAGGACGGAAGTGCCAGATTGCATTTTACACGCTTCCTTGTATACGGCGCCCATTATTTCTCGGTTAAGTTTTGCCCCTTTATATAGCGGAGCGTCGTTTGTCACCCAAATATTTCCGCTTGTGTGGTTTTTGACAAACTCGTAATAAGCGTCTGTCAAAGGCTTATCAAGCAGTATTATATCCTCATATCCCGACAAGTCAAAGTCAAACACAGGTGACACCATTACTTTTGTTATATTATTGTTACTCCTTGCGTGCAAGAATTCATGTAGCAAAATCCGCTTACCATAAACCTCCGCAAATCGGCTATAAGTCTCCGTGTTGCCACATATAACAAGCACCCCCATCTTACGGTCCTTGATTATATCCCCAATCTTATCAAAAGCAATGGGTTTTATTTGTACATTGTTTGCAATTTGTACATTGTAATTTGCAATTTGACTATATAGCCACCCAGCCCGCACCTTAGCCCCGTCAGGCTCTAACTGACTTACCCACGCCTCTTTAAGTACAATCCTAGGATATTCCTTACCGTTATATTGATTGACCGACAACTCCGCTAAAAAAGTTTTTTGTTTTTTACCGCATAAGTTTTCGGCAAACTTAGCATGAGAAAAAATCATTCCCTTTACATTGCCACTCAAAGTTACTGCACAATGCGTTCCTTGCACTTGAGCCGTTACTCCATACTCACGCACTAATAACTGCGGACGAGGATTGCTATTGCCAAACGGCTCAAGTGCCGACAAGGCCTTAGCAAAATCCAAAGTAAGTTCGCCCGCCGCTACCTCTATATCATACTCAAACACAGGCAAATACAAGTCGTCCCTATTAGCTAAAGCCTTGTTGATTCCTTTTGTAAAGTCCTCTGCCTTATCCGCTTTCAAAGAAAATCCTGCCGCCTGCGAATGCCCTCCGAATTCCTCTAAAGTATCCGCAACCTGACCCAAAAGCTCATGCAAGTTGATACCGGCATAACTCCGAGCCGTCCCCTTGAGCAAACCGTCACCTTGGTCAACGAGCAAAAAAGCCGGTCGGCAAAACTCATTAGCCAGTCTTGCCGAAACTATTCCTGTAATTCCTCTCTCCCACGAAGGATTGTTGATAATTATGCTAGGTTGCTTGGCAAGACCTTTGTCCCGTATGAGGGCAACCGCCTCTTGATACATACTCTCGCACACTTCTCGCCGTTGGGTATTATCTCTCAAAATCTCATCAATAAGTTGCTCTGCCCTAATAGGGTCAGCATCGGTTATTAGCTCAAAAGCCCTGCCTGCGTCGCCCATACGCCCTGCGGCATTGATATGCGGCGATATTTTGTACGCTATGTCGCCTGCCGTCACACTACTATCCATCTTAAGCTTGTCCATTAGCTGTGCAAGCCCCCTATTAGGACGGCTCTTTAGTTGCCTAAGCCCTAACTGAACTATCAAACGGTTTTCGTCCACTAGCGGAACTAAGTCAGCTATGGTTGCTAATGACGCTAGGTACAGATACTTCTCCGCCACTTGCCTTCCGCCAAGAGCCTCGACAAGCTTGAGAGCGACACTCGCACCGCACAGCTCTCTAAAAGGATATCCGCAATCGTCTTGCTTAGCATCTACGACAGCGATACACTCAGGCAATCTCTCGCCCACCTCGTGATGGTCAGTAACAATGACATCCACACCCAAATCCATGCAGTGAGCTATCTCATCAATGCCACTTATACCGCAATCGCAAGTAATGAGCAAACTAACATCGCCCCGTTCAATTATCCCCTCTAGGCTTTCAATATTAAGTCCGTATCCGTCAGCAACACGGTTTGGGATAAAAGGATAAACCTGCACTCCTCGTTCGACCAAATAAAGCGTCAATATAGCCGTAGCACAAATTCCGTCCACATCATAGTCGCCATAGATAGCAATCCGCTCACCGCCCTCTATCGCCTCTGTAATACGCTCTACAGCCGTCCTCATACCCTTAAACAAAAAAGGGTCGTACATTTTGCGAATATCAGGCGTCAAAAAATCCTTGATTTGGTCGGCAGTCCTAAGCCCCCTGCAATACAAAATTTCGGTCATCTTATCATGCCCAAATCCTGCTACCTTAGCAAGAGATTTAACCTCATCCCTCTCCGCCTCACTCAAATTGTGTTTCTTTCTAAATATCATAAGCTTATATCTTGCTCTGCAAAAATCCCCGCTCCCCTCACAAAAGAAAAGAGCAGTATGCTATATAGTGTCAACTAAACTTCCTCCCAATTATAGCACAAAAAAAAACTTTTGTCAATTAAAATTCAAGCCCAATGAGATAACGGCATTGAGCAAACAAGTGCGTTATTAAGTCGCCACAAGCTACTTGAGCGTTATATGTAATGTATTTCTTTATTCGCCCTTGGAATAATCCGCTTTGACAATTGCTCTTGGATGCAGTTATTTCCTTAACTTCAGGGCGAGTATTCTCATTATCGTCCTTGAGAGTTCTACGGTCTAAATCAAAACTCCTACTATCAGCAATCCAATAATATGAGTTCGTCTACTGTCTAAAACCTCACCTGAAAATTCAAGTGAGGTTTTTGTTTTCTTGTGTATTTGTTTTTGCGTTTCTTTTGAGCATTATTTGTAGTATCATTGATAGGAGCGGGAAAATCGCACAAATGAGCAGGGTTATTCTGAGGGCTAGGGCTTGAGTTGTTAGTCCTAAGTCATACGCAAAGCCTGCCCAAGCCGTATTATCAAGAATCCCGCCGAACATTCCGAATAATGCAGGACCGCCCGCCGCACCGATTTTGCCCGCCATACTTATCATAACAAAAATTCTTACGCCGCCTGTTTTGTACCGTTCTCCTGTTTCGACCATTATACCGGGAACTAGCAAGCTCACCGCAAAACCCGATAGCGCAAGGGCGGCAACCCCGACCCCTGCGGACGGAGTGAGAGCGGCAACAAGATAAAACACAAAACACACAAAACTACCGCCTATCATAAGGGCACGCATATTGTTCTTTTTGCCCCATAGTCCGTAGACAAGCCGCCCTATCGCAAGACTAAGTGCAAACATCGCAGGACCCAAAATATCCCCGACAAGTTTGGTTACATTAAGCCCGACCTCTATATAAGATGATGCCCCCTTGGCTATAATGGCTTCGGACGCCAAAGCCGCCGTCATAGCACAAAGCAGGATTATAAGGATACCTTTATTTTTGGATTTTGGCTTGTCATTATTTATTTGACCCTTGCTTTCTTCACATGGGATTGCTTCGTCGCAAAGATCCTCGCAATGACGGTTTCTTTCTTCTTTCTTCTTTCTTCTTTCTTCTCCGCTCGTTTTCGGCGTTATTATCGGAGCTTTAATCCAAAGCAAAAAAGCACTCACAGGAATAATAATCCAAATCAACGGAACAAAATTCCAGTTCTTGTACGGCAAAAAGAATATACTCAAAGTTGTCCCGATTATAGCAAGCACCATAAGCCCTGCGTACGAAGTATGAAATAGCGTTAGGCTTCGCTCTTTGTTTTTGAGCGGTAGTGCATTAATCATAGGATTGAGCATAGCACCCAAAAATCCTGCACCGCAACCGTAAATAATTACGGCAATAATAAGTCCGGCTAAAATAATGCTCTCGGCAAAAACATACGGCACCAAGAAAAAAAACAAAAAACCGATTACAGTGAGTGCACTGGTGGTAAGCAAAACGGGTCTAAGCCCTATTTTGTCGGGTAGCTTACTGCATAGCAACATTACAGCCATCTGCGTTACAAACGATATCGCAATAAGAAGTCCCAAATTACTAAAAGGCAATCCATACAGATTCATCAACGGAACAAAAAGTATAGGCACTAGGTTGATAGCCACAACAAAAGTCATTACACTAAAAAGACAAGCGACTATTGTCAGCTTGTACTTTTGCATGATATTTATGTCTTGCGTTATCTCGCTTATGTTACTTTCGTCAGTCATTTTGTTGTTATTGTATCTTAATTACAGGTGGTGTGCATTGAGTACTTATTTTATTATGCCCTAGCTGCTTTCAAAGTATTAGCAAGCAGCATTGTTATCGTCATAGGTCCCACACCACCGGGGACAGGTGTAATATATCCTGCGACTTTACTTACCTCGCCAAAATTAACATCTCCGTATAGCTTACCCTCGTGGCGGTTGATTCCTACATCTATAACAATCGCACCCGATTTAACCATATCGCCCGTAACAAATTCCTTTTTACCGATTGCCGCCACCAAAATATCGGCTTGTTTAGTCACCTTTGCTAGGTCTTTAGTCCGTGAATGACATATGGTGACGGTACAATTCTCTTGCAATAGCAACATTGCCATAGGTTTACCTACGATATTGCTCCGCCCGATAACCACCGCATTGAGTCCCGACATTGATACGCCTGTAGATTTAATCAACTCAATACAACCCGCCGGAGTGCAAGCGGCAAGACACGGCTCTCCTAACAAAAGTGCACCAGCATTGCTTACACTAAAACAATCCACATCTTTTTTAGGGTCAAGCCTAGCCAAGACTGTACGCTCGTCTATATGCTTAGGTAGGGGCAACTGCACTAAAATTCCGTCAACAGCTTTGTCACGATTGAGCTTGTCTATAAGTTCAATCAGTTTTACCTGAGTAACATCAACCGCCAAATAATGAGCGAATGATTTGATACCCACTTGCTCACACCCTGCGACTTTGTTACCTACATAAACCTTACTCGCAGGGTCTTCCCCCACAAGCACAACCGCAAGTCCTGGCTGTCGCTTATACTTTTTAACAAAAGCCTCCGCCTCCGCCTTTAGCTTGCCACGAGTCTGCTCGGCTATTTTTTTACCGTCTATTATTTTAGCTGACATTATAAAACCACTCCCATTTGCCTATTAGCTTCTGTCAATATTTTCATTACTTGATAAGTATCCTCAAAAGTCTGTATAAGACTTTGCTTTTTGCCTGTCCTTAGTAGCTCATTAAAATGTCTTATCTGATAAACAAAGCCGTCTATATCCTCAAAAGTATATTGCTTTTTTGTTTTGTCCGCATACTCTACCTCGACACTCTTTGCTCCAAAAAAATCAGGAATAGTGATTTTGCCTTTTTGGCAAGTAATCTCCATATTAGCCCTGTACTCTCTAATTACGGACGACAGCAATTTGGCTTTTGCCCCACAATCATAAGTCAACTCAAAGTTACACTCGTGGTCTACTCCGCCCTCTACGATACCGCTTGCACTAATCCCACTAGGCACACCAAGCAAGGCATACACATAAGCCACCACATAAACCCCAATATCTAAGACCGAACCGCCACCCAACTCTTTTTTGAAAATCCGACAGTCAGGGTCACCCCTCATATCGCCCGCAAAAATCCCGTCAATATGTGTTATCGCACCCAACATTCCGCTCCTAACTAGCTCAACAACCTTTTGCGTAGACGGCAAGAATCTCGTCCACATTGCCTCCATAAGCAGGGTGTCATTTTGCTTAGCAGAGGTTATCATTTTTGCCGCTTGCAAATCGTCTAGACTAAACGACTTCTCACACAGCATAGGAATACGATTAGCTAACAATCCAAGAGTATTAGGACAATGTACGCTCATATTAGTCGCTATATATACAGCGTCAATTTCTTTTGACTTATATAGCTCGTCATAAGTATAAGCATATTTGAGATTATGCCTAACAGCAAACTCCTCTGCCCGCCTTTTATCACTCGACGCCGTCGCAACAACCTCGCAATTTTCTATCCCGTTACAAACGGTCAAAAATCTCTCAGCAATGCGTCCAAGCCCGCAAATCGCCCACCGAATCTTTCTCATACAATTATTATATCACAGTTTGACTGTGCGTGTCAACTCACGAGGAATGCGTGTCATATTCTTGCCGATTAAGTTGCTTAGTTTTTTGATGTTGGCAGGGCTGGTTAGGTCGTGGCATATATCGCTTAGGTCGGGGGGCATATCTATATACTCAGTTTTGTTTTGAGGGCAAGCACGCTGACAAATATCGCAACCTAAAACCCGCCCGCCTAACATTTTGATTTGGGCGGAAGTCATAGATTTTGGGTCGTTGGCCAGATGACGCAAACACTTACTATAGTTGACTTTAGTTTGAGTTATTGCACCGTTAGGACACGCTTTGATACAAAGGATGCAATCGGGATTGCATAGCGGAACGCCTAAGACAGTATCCTCTATCTTTTCGTCACTTTGCAAAACTATAGCCCCTATACAAAATCTTGAGCCATATTTTTTGTGATAGGCTAATCCATTCTTACCTTTTTTGTATGCAAGTCCGCTTTTGATTGCCAGTTCTTGCAACGGCAAATTACGACCTGCCTCTGAGGCTATTCCTGCCTTGCCTAATTCGGCTATTATCGTTTTGGTTAGATTATAACACTCTTGTGACGCAACATAATAAGCGTCAATTGTTAGATTTTTGTATGGTATGTACGGATATGCAAAAAGTATAACAGTTTTTGACTCATGAGATATCGTACTATATTCTGAGATATATTTTTTGATTGTATCTAACATGCTCTAGTCTAGTTAAACCTTACTATCTTTCCTCTTCACCTTTCACTTAAACATCTCTAATCTCTTGCATAGTTCATTCATATCAGTTTCGGTGCCGATTGTAATCCTTGCATATTCGCTTAGACGGGGTTTATCCCACACTCTTACCAAAATTTTATTTTTTTTGAGATAATTATAGATATCTGTACCACTAAATTTTGGATGACTGACAAACAAAAAGTTAGCAGACGATGGCAAAACTGTATAGCCTATTTTTGCAAGTTTGTCAGCCGTCTTGTTGCGTGTAGAAATAATTTTAGCTGTTATATCATTGTAGTAGTCACTGGCTGTTATGGCAATTGTTGCAATATCTGCACATATACGGTCAAGCGGATAACTATTAAAACAATCCTTAATCCTAAATAACCCATCAATAGCCACCTTATCACCTACCGCATAGCCCACCCTTGCACCTGCTAGGCTGTGACTCTTAGAAAAAGTCTTAACGACTATAAGATTTTTATATTTTTTGATAAGTGGCACACTGCTTGCATTTTTTTCGGCAAATTCTATGTATGCCTCATCAACAACGACAGGGATACTCTTATTGGCTTTGAGAATACTCTCGATAGCATCTCTTTCCAAAAGTATTGAAGTCGGAGCATTAGGATTGGCAAAAATTATTCCGCATTTACTGCCTTTGTCTAAGTAGTCTTTGACCCTTATCTTATAACTGTCATCAAGCGGCAAAGTCTTGTACGGAATATCGTATAAATCCGCCCACACTTTATAAAAACTATATGTAATGTCAGGGAATAACAATGCTCCCTTAGTTTTTTCGAATAGGGTCAAAAAAGCAAGCGCAAGCACCTCGTCACTGCTATTACCTACAAAAATATTATCCACCCCGACACCCTCTTTTTGGGCAATTGCCTGTCTTAGCTTGACATTATTTGGGTCTGGATAAAGACGCAAATTAGAAAAGTCCGCCCCCGCCAAGCATTGATAAATCTCGGGCACAGGCGGATAAGGATTCTCGTTAGTGTTGAGTTTGATATAAACTCCGTCTTGCGGTTGTTCGCCCGCTGTATAGGGAGTTATATTTTTTGCTTTTGCAGATAACATTGTTACAATGAAAAAGGAAAACTTAAAAGTGAAAATTATTGACTAGTAAATTAGCTACAGCTAACCACAAAACACTCATCTTTCACTTTTAAGTTTTCAATCAATTCTTAGTCTAATCTTGAGAATAAGTTGCGGTATTCTCTTTCGTAGATTGTTACTACACCTGAAGCGTGTGTGATAACGCCTCTTCTTCTGTTTTGGGTTGAAAGATGGATATTGATGTTATTTCTTTGCCACTCATCAAAAGCATGGTCAACAGCACCCTCCATCATCTGCTCTCTGATAGCATCTCCAATAGTCCTGTCCCTTAGCGGTGTTTCATACGCACCAAGATTAGGAACGGGACCCCTTTCAGGTCTATCAAACAAGAACATAATGTGCCAGCCAAAGTCGCTAAGCACAGGCTCCTCTAATAGTATACCGCCTCTCTGACTGCCTGCCATACTCAATAGCTCTCTTGCCCCACTAGTAAACTCAGGCACAAACTGTGATGCACCAGTAGCATTGACGGCATATCCTCTACTATTGCCAAACATTCCGGGATCAGTATTAAAAGTATATACAAGCTCTCTAAATGCTGCCGCAGACTCATTAATATTATTACTTGGTCTTGACATAGCCCCTCTTATCTCAGTAACAATTTCGCCTATAGACATAGATGTCCCGAAATTATTCCCGCCAACACGGCGATAACCTCTTACTTGGCTGCCTAATGTATTTCTAAGGTTATGAATCTCTTGAGGGGTTGCACCTGCAGTGCGTGCAGCAGTAAGCTCTGCACTTTGGGCATCGCTGAACGGAATAAGAATATGCATTACATAAAAAAGCTCTTGATAAGGATGAGCAGGACGATACAAAATCAATTGATTAGCGGCAGCTGATTCGTATGCGGCACGATTAGCACTAAAAAGTGTTCTTTGCTCATCTTGCATACGGAAAAAATGTTGCTCTATTTGGTCTTCGGTTATAAGCTCATCCCTTGTTCCGCCTTGCTCAAGATGAGCACCTGCCATAATAGCGTCTCTAAGCAGACCAATCTTCATTTGCTCTCTGACATGCCTACCGATTAGCCAGTCAACCATATATAGGTCAGCCAATATCGGGTAGATTTGAATAATACTCTCATTAGCACCAACATTAACCCCATCAACATAACCATCCAAAAGCGGACGCAAAATAGTCATATCCGCCTCAAAGCGTGCCCTATCCTCGGCAGTCGGTCTAAAGTCCTCTTCGGTCAAGCGGATTATAAGCGACACAAAACGGCGGACAGCATTACGCTCTAGGCTACTGGTATACGGGTCTTGACTCGCACCAAACCAAGTGCTTGGGGCAGGTGTCCAAAGTTCTCTTTCTAGGATTTCTTCTGGTTCCTCACCAGGTCTTACCGGAAAATCTGTCGGTGGTGTGCCGTGGTCCCTAATATCAGGAATAGAGTCCATATTTCTTTCGTTTAGGATAGTGTTTTGAAGGTTAAGAAGCTCGTTGTCAATTTGGGCAAAAATTTGACGGCGAAGTGCGTTTGTTTCATTATAAATCCTGTCATCTTCAGCTACACCTACAAGTACACGCTTAGGAACAAGCTGTCCTTGGTCAAGAACAGGCTCATAAACAATAGCCCCATACTCGTCTCTCTTATCCTCCCAACGCAAATCCCAAAGAATATTGTCGTGGTACATAAGCCTCTCGGCTTCTATAACAAGAAGCTCTCTTGTTACCATACTTCGCATTACTCTAAGGAAAGCTTCTTCGAAGGTAGCTCCGTCTTGAATATGTTGCATACCCTGTGCATTAAAAGCCATTATAAGGTCTTGCTTAAAAATCACACGCTCGGTAGAGCTTGTCCCATTAGCGTCAGCAGTAAAAGGAATCGGTGCGATTGTCGCAACAACTCTTTGCATATCTCGCTCTTCGTCAAAATCAAAAAGCACGCAGCCCACAAAAACAGACAAGCTAAGCACAAGACATAATAATATTGTTATAATTTTTTTTATCATTTTCTAATCACAAGACCTCAAGATTTTTGGCTAAACCACCCTTAGGATAGAATAGCCTACCTAATATATTACCATATTTCAAAAAATAATGCAACTAATTTTAGAGTTTTTTTATAAATTTTAGGACAAGTTGTTTTTTTGCACAAGCTTTTTCAGGTTTTGGCAAATTCATTATATGTTGTCTCCCACATCTAAATTCTAGCATATTTGTTTGGTAAATGCAAGACATTTGGGGCAACTTCCGACATTGGCTACAATTTTTTAGTTTTAGTCAATTTTCAAACTAAGTGCAACTGTGGCGTTTAAAGTGGGAGGGATTTTGAGGATGCATTTAGTGTGGTTAATTTATCTACCCTTAGATTTTAGAACCTGCAAAAAATGACCAACGCTGAGCCACCGTCAGCTTGCTGGCGGCTTGACCTTGACAATTCATAAATAAAATGCTATACTTTAATCTCAAAGGCGGCAAAAAAGCCAATTCTACTCTTGAGTTTTGTCGCCTTTGCAATATAATAAAAAGCATTTTCTTTATGAATGGTCAAGGTTGGCGGTACTTATAAAATGGGTAAAGCACATATTATTGCTTCCAAACTAAATGCAACCCTTTGTGGCATTTAGTTTGGAACGGCAATTTTATTGGCTCGATTTTCTATTTGCAAAACCATCCATTTTAGCCACTTAAAGTGGCACTTGCCAAACTAAACGCATCTTTTCCCAAACTAACTGCCACGACGGGTGTCACAGTTGCACTTACTTTGAAAATTGACGATTTTTTAGTTTTGTTTACAGCTTTATTTAACTGAGAAAATAGCACATCTCACTCAGGCTTGAGAAAGTTTGAATTGCAAATGATTGTATTTTGTTTATTGTTATGGTTAGATGATATTGGCTACTGCTCTGGAGTTGTGTCTAGCACCAAAAGTCTTGTGCGATCACGGCGAATTAAGAAACCCAACAAACCCTCATTGGCATCAGCAAAACCCCACAAACGCATCAATTTCTGCGAGTATGGGACTTACGGTGTTTCTTTTGTTGGCTATGGGATGTTAGGTGGCACAAAACCTGAACAGCGACTTTGATCGGTTTAGTTCGTGATGATTTATTACTACACTGTGGCAACAATCTAAAATACAAGGTGCAACTGGTCGAGGATTCCAACCTGCATACTAAATGTGCTAAATTTGTGCAAATGGCTTAATGTCGTGGTTTGGACGAATATGCCGTGAGTTGGAGTCCCTACCTTGCCAAAATTAATCAAAGATTTGGGGCAAAAAATTCAAAGATTTTTGATTTTTTGCCAAATTATTCAAACAAAAGCGCACTAAGACTTTTTCCGCTGAAATGGTGTCAAATGCTCTCGCCTATAAAGTTGCAAAAGGTGGACAAGAGCGGAGTCCAACCTACGTCAAAAGCACCTTGTTTGACGAAATATTGCCAAATAAGCCTCAAAAAGCATGAAAAAATCCCCACTCTAGCACTAAGACTAAAGTGAGGACAACTGTGTCCCACTTCGTATAGCAGCCAAACACACGAATGTTATGAAATATGAATTGATTTTGGATTTTGATTTATATAGTTGATTTATACTGTTCTAGTCTGGTCATCTGCTCAATGCACCCAAAGATCTGTATGCCATGCAGGCGGAACATTCCCATACAAACTTGAGCATCTCTAAAGCCACCATCGCCAGCATGCATCCATTTATTCCATCGCTACTAACAATAATAATTAGTGAGAGTATAACACAAATAAATACTTATGTCAAACAGTTTTTACTTTGTTCTAATAATAAGTTTTACAACAAAAAAACAACCATACTGCTTTCATTTTCACTCCTTTTTAGAACCATACTTTTTTAATGTTTTTTCAATTCTAATCCACGAAACAAATAACCATCGACATAATTGTCACCTGGTTTTTTAATGGATTAAAAGCTTTGTTTTTACTCTTTCCAATCTTATTATTTGAGCTTATTTTGTGAGTGTTTTGTATTAAAATAGAGTTCACCAAATTTGGTGAACTCTATTTTAATACAAAAACACATAAAACCAATCTTTGACAATATTACCAAAGCTGATTACACCCAAACTTAGACATTACTAATTCTAACTTTTATCTAATTGGGTGGGGAAAGCTTGCCTTATGTCGTTGCTACAGTAAGCCTGCTGCGGCTTTGTTTGCGTGTCTAAGTCCTGCTGTGTTTCCGCCTTGCCATGTTATATATAGGTTGTCTCTATTGTGGTCAACTGTCAATGTTGCTCTAAGGCTATCATTAGCATCAGACCTTATTATCATACTAATCGGGCTCAGTAGTGCGTTTTGAGGAATATCAATCCACCACCAATTTGTATTTTGATAGCGATTCATTCTCTGAGTTTCACTTCCCCATGACCCCAAAAGATCTACTGGTCCACCTGACGGATAATGCCACGCATGCAAGAAAGGCTGTCCCCAACCGCCGCTATTCAAAAACCATATTCTTGTTGCAGTATCAGCAACTGGCGGAAGCTCAACCGAACCGCCGCCCCCATGAGCAGCGATTCCTGCTAGTGCCGATGATATTGAAGTAAAGCCGTAAGGGTCAGAAATAAAAGTATCTGGCTCTGTTAATACAAAAAACCTAGAAGGCAATCCTTCGGCAAATGTCCAGCCTGTGTGACCAACCACACTCCAGTCCCCATCCTCATGTAATATCGCTATTTCTAAAGAAGCAGCAATATTAGCAGTGCTATCAGCAAAATACCAATTTGTGTCAGCGATTTGCGTCATATTTACATGATAGAACATCGGTGTTCCACCAACCCATGCGTGTATTCTAGGCGTCCCTTCAACAACATTAAAACCATTATACACAAACAATCTTAGTCTTCCAACCATGGGTGCTGGCAATGCTGCAATAGCCTCTTCAATGTCAGCTCCATTTCCAGGCAAATTAATGTTGCCAGTGTTAGCAATAGTGAAACTTGATGAATTATTTATATTTGCTCTTGTAATATTTGAGGTTATATTATCCCTTGCGATAATTGTTCCGCTAGCTCCTAAATCTACATATATAATCTCCCTTGCATCATCTATCATATTGTCATTAAAAATTGTATTAGATAAATTCCCCGTGCCACTTATTGAAAGTGCTGCAAATGAACTATCCAAAATTGTATTATCTTCTATTGTAAATGCCGTAGGATTTATATTCCTGTTGCCTGCAATATTTATCCAAATAGCACCAATATCAAAACTTTGCCAATGAACTGACCCTGTACGCTTAAGTAGATTACTCCTTACACTGATTGTCGCCTCCGAATTAAAATTAGTGTTGAAGTCTGTTGAAATATTTATGCCCGCACCGACATGCACGGTGTCTTGTATAATGTTATTTTCTATTACTAGCCCTGCACCACCGCCATATACAGCAATACCATTTGCAAGCCATGTTACTTCGATTGTATTATTACGCACAACATTATGAGAATTAAACATCCCTTGTGACCATTGAGCAATAGCATCATCACCTAAATTTCGCCACGAATTGTTAGCAATTGTAGAATTATTGATTCCTCTTGCTAGGTTAATACCGTCTGCAAAAACATCCCTGACACGATTGCCCATTACAACATAGTTATTACCGTTGATAAACCAAAAACCAACTTTGTATCTTGATATATAAATATTGTGAGCGGTAAAGCCTGATATGTTTTCGTTATAACCGTTTTCAAAAAGTGCCCTTGCCGCAGGGTTTCGTCTTATGACCTCATTCCCTACAAATGCCATATCAAGGAATGTCGCATCGTTAGCACTAACAGTAAAAGTCAAACCACCTCTAATCTCTGTATGCCATTTGCCTGCACCTCTTATAGTTACACCATTATAATGAGAGCTTATCCAAAGATTATGCCCCCTTGTAATCGTTTCCCCTTGCACAGTGTAATTCATTTGTGGAAAATAAAACACTCCTGCTGGGATATAAACTGTATTTGCCGCAGTACTCCTTGCCGCAGTAATTGCCGCAATTAGTGCGACCAAATTCGCCGCTGCACTAGCAGGACTGTTTGCAACTGCACCGTGTGCTGCAATTGATGTCCACCCTATAGTGTGACCGATGGCATCATCCACCATCTCATAATCAACAAGGTCAATGACATACCATTCTGCTGTATCTTCCGCCGCAATTCTTAGACTCATTACAGTCCCTGCCGCAAAAGTTTGACCAAGCAATAATCTGCCTTCGTTGAAGAAATTTCTTGGATTGCCATAACTAGGATTGTTGCTCCATTGCTCAATTGCACCATCTCCGCCGTATGTTCCATAAAGCCACGAATGTCTTGATGTTAATGGCACAGAGCCTACTCTTGTGTTTCCCGCAAATAAACCTATTGTTGCATCAATCCCTGTTCCTGTTGCATTATCAGGGATACTTGCTCTTACAGAAAAAGCATTTGCATCTTGAGTTAGTGTCCACGAAACATATTGTCCCTGTCCTTGTAATCTTACCGCACTTCTTCCAACTGTCTCACCTGCTATCGCATTATTAAGTGCTACACTTGCTCCGCCAGTTGACGAATTGACTTGTCTTGATGGACCAATGATAGTTCCGTTCGTAGTCGAACCTACCCCAAACAAGCGTGTCACATAAGCGACCGAAGCACCGACTTCAGCACTTACAGTTTTATTATCAAAAGTAATATTATCAAAGGCACTAACATTCCCCGTCAATTCAACAAGATTATTTCCCCTTCTTAATGGCAAACTTATATTAGCATCCGTCGCTGCTTCCGCTATTACTTGCACATCATTTACACGGACTGCATAATTTCCAACCCCCGAAATCACCACATCAAAATCCCCAGCTACTCCGCTAAAAATACTAAAAATCAACCTATTGCCACGAATGTGAGCATCAACAGCAGTATAAACAGCATAGCCGTTTATTGGTCCGTTACCACTATCGTCATAAGTATAACTAAATATTAAGTTGCGTCCCTCAAGCGTAAAGTTAATATCATTTGGGTCTGATTGTGGTCTAAGTGTAAGCACAGCCCCTTGCCAGTAATTTATATTTTGTGCAGCAAGTGCATTGGTTGCATAATGAATAACAATTACCCAATCATTGTTTCTTTCGGCAACAAGCATTGTGTATCCGCTAGCCGTTATAATTTGAGCCGTAAAGCCCTCCGCAATTAAAGCGTTCTGAATCACACTCAATTCTCTTCCAGTTGCAGGACTTGACTGCCCGTCAATTATCGCCTCTAGTTCTTCTACTCTTGCAAGTAGTGCTGATATTTGTCCTTGCAAGCCTGCTTTGTTATCAAGCGCTGTTTGAAGCTGATTTATTCTTTGATTTAGTCTAATCTCTATTTGTGCCGTCTCTAATTCAGCCGCCGCCAAGTCATACTTGAGATCGGCTATTTGTCCAAGCAATTCATCAAGGTCAACACCACCAAGACTCTCTATAAGAACCTCAAGAGCACCAATTTGATCAATTAGTCCTTGTTGAATGTAATCAAGGTCATCTAACTCTTTTGTCAGATTGTAAATATCGTATTTTAGGTCGTCAATCTCATCTTGCAATTCGCTTATAAGCAATGTCAAACTTGCCACCTGACCCTGAAGTCCAGCAACTTGGTTTTGAAGTGCCACAAGCTGTCTTTCTAATTCTGCGATTTGTTTATCTCGCTCATTGGCTTCTTGCTCTAGCTGATAAATACGGTCTTCCAAATGAGAATTGCCACCACCGCAAGCAACAAAGAACGACATACTCATAAATACCGCTAAGACTAAAGCAGTTATTTGCATAATCTTGCTTTTACTTTTCATACTAAAAATCCCCTTTTATTACCTCATTCCTAATAGGATATTGTATTTTTTATTTGATATTTTTTACTTTTCTTTATATTTTGCACTCTTAATGCTGTGTTTTTTGTTAGTTATATTTATGTTATATCTTTTTCCGGCTATTGAGCATTTGAAGGCTAAGCGTTTCCAATGGGTGGGAAGCCTTGGATTGAGAACTGGGGTAATTCCTTTTTTTGTCTGCTTAAGAGTTAGTCCTGCAAAACCGTATACCATCATTTGATACGCACCGCCCCACGATGCGGGGTGTGAACCACCAATGTATATGCCACCTGCCCACAGCTTTGATGGTGTGACTAGATCAACTGCCGCAGATTTGACAAACATCGGATACGCATCTTGCACGCTGTCGCAGTAGCAATGCAACAGTCCGTACATACATGCACTAAGACTTGAGCCGTGTTCGGTGCGTTTTTCATAATATTCAAGATTTTTTCTTAGTGTCTGTATGTCATATTCATTTTTGAATAGTGCAAGCATCGTGACCACATCTGCCTGCTTAATTATTTTTGTTGTTGATGCTACACCGTTACTGCCACCCCAGTACTCTCTCTTATCCTTGAGTCTGCTACGCACTTCGTCCACACTGACATCTTCTAGCTCAAAATATCCGTCAAACTGCTCTATAACACCGTCCTTACTTGTACGGGGCTGACATATTGCTTCTATACATTTTTTAAGTTTCTTTTTGTATGCCGTAATCCTATTTTTCTCAACTTGACTTACACTTGTAGCAGTTTGTTTTTTTAGCACTTCTAGTGCATACTCAAGTACAAATTTTGCCATTCTGTTGGTGTATGCGTTGTTATTTACACGCTCATGGTATTCGTCAGGACCCACAACATCGTGTAGCTCCAGTTTGCCCACCCTATCACTGTCTTGCCTGTGACTGAATCTTTGGGATAACATAGACATATAAAAATCGGCACACTCTAAAATAATCTCTAGTCCACCATCCGCAAGAATAGAAAAATCACCCGTCATTGATGTGTACTTGTGCAAACCGTATACGATAGCCGCAGAAATATGCACCTGCTTATCCATAAAATATGTACGTACTGAACGCCCCGTAAAAACATCTGTGACATTAAATTTTGTACAAGCTTCTAGTCCGTTCTCATGACTTTCCCATGCATAAAATGCTCCATCAAAACCTTCTTGCTTTGCTTTAATCCTTGCACCCTTTAGTCCGTCAATTCTATACTTAAGAAGTGTTCGTGCTGTCCCTATGTCGTTAAGAATAAAATAATCTAGCATAAACATTTCGGTATCCCAAAATACAGCTCCCTTATACACCTGACCCGAAAGCCCCCGTGCAGGTATGCTAAGTGCCTTAGCGTGGCGTGGTGCAATAATTTGAAGACTATATATGCAATAATTAAGAGCCGTTTCCGCCTCTTTGTCGCCCTCGATTGTTACAAAGTTTTCTACCCAAAAACTCTTCCAATACTCCGTTTGTGCAACTAAAAGCTCATCATAAGTGAGTGACAAAAAATTTGTGTCGCTGGTTTTTTTTGCTATTTGCAAGTCCTTACTTGTACTGACATAGGCTACTTTCTTGATGCTACACTGTTCATCCTTTTTTACCGCAAAAGTAAGTGCCCTAAGTATTCTTTTGTCTTCCTTGATAACGCTTTGTGATTTGAGATTTCCTTTAATCTCTACTTTCTCTAGTGTCTTTACACTCAATCCATTATCACAAACACCTTCTACGCTCATAATCTCGCCATCAACAATATTATGCCTTACAAAATGCGGTCCATTAACATCCCAAACATTGCCATCAATACCGCTTGTAATTATAATTTCCGCATCAAAGTCTGCTGTCACGATATACTCTAATGCCAAAATATTATGTGCTGTCATACTTGCAAAACGCCGTGACTCTATATTTACTTGTCCTTGTTGTGTCTTAAAAACAGTTTTTCGCAAGTGTATTCCCAAAGCCATATTAATACTTTGTTCATGCAATAATACTTTGTTAGTGGCATCAGGCAAAGCTAGCTCCGTTCCGCCTATTGCTATCTTAACAAAAAATGGGTTAGGAGCATTAAGAGACTCTCTCCATTTGTCAGGTGCTGCCAAATTATAAACACCTGCAATATTAATCGCAGGCATATACTCTTTTGTATACTCTTCCGGTGTGCCACGCACACCCATATATCCATTGCCAATCAAAAACTTTGTGCCAAAATGGGCATAGTTTTCTTTGTTGTATCCGACTTCTTTTATTATCATAGTAACTTGAAACCTTTTTCTAAACTAACTTGAGTATATCCGAAAATGTATTTAGTTTGTATTCCGGTAAATCACTTTTAAGCGCATCACCAATTGCCGCACACTCAAAACCTCCCGCTTTAGCTGCCTCTACCCCCGCAATAGCGTCTTCAATTACAAGGCATTCCTGCGGTTTTAACCCTATCATATCTGCCGCAAGCAAAAAAACCTCCGGATCTGGCTTTGATTTAGTAATCATAGTTCCGTCACTAATCGCATCAAAAAAATTCTCTAAACCAATTTTTTTAAGAATAATTTTGGCATTCTTGCTCGAAGAGCCTATCGCTAATTTTAATTCTTTCTTTTTGAGTATCTCCAAAGTTTTTTTTACATCCTTGTCCAAATCTTTTGTAGACATCTTCTGCAAAAGTTGCAAATAAATATCATTCTTACTTATCAAAATCTCAGCTTTTTTTTCTTGACTCATCATACCGTCATAACGCTCCAAAACTATCTCCAAACTCTCACCTCTAGACACTCCTCTCAATCGGTTATTGATTTGCTTGTCAAAATATATGCCTAAATCATCAGCACTCTTCTTCCACGCCTCGTAGTGATACTCATCCGTAGAGCATATCACCCCGTCCAAATCAAATATTATCCCTTCAAATCTCATAAACTTACCTTTCTTGATTTATTCATTGCCTTTTATTCCCATACCTAAAGGATTGTTGTATTTTTTGTGCTTAAAATTTTTGACTACATTATTTTCAAATTCGACTTTGTTTTTTGAGTCATCTACACAATCCGCAAAGTGCGTAGAGCCGCCGTCAAATACATTGCTTATAATTTTAACATTATCAATTATACCGCCACCTTCAAAGAAAATCCCTTGATAAGTGCTGTCCAAAATTTGATTGCCTTCAAATACAACTTCAGCACGATTGTCATAATCTTTAACCGTCTTAAACCACACAGCACCCAAATCACAAGAATTTCGTTTGCTTCCGCAACGAACAATAACATTATCTTTAATAGTTATTATTCCGCCGAAAGGTGTAGGTTTGAATTCCGACGAAATATCTATTCCAGCTCCAGCATACACAGTATCGCACACATAGTTATTGCGGATAGTTGCGTTCTTACCACCATACATTGCGATTCCGTTAGCAAGCCATGGACTCTCCACCGTGTTAAACTCCACCAAATTACCGTCGTTAGGGTCACCTTCACTCCACATAGCAATAGCGTCATCACCCGTAGCCCTAAAAGAATTGTTGCGGATAATGCCGTTTTTGACCCCCCAGTGATAGTTTGCCCCATCAGCATATAAATCACGACAACGGCAATTCTCCATTAGCGTATTGCTCGCATAATTTATCCATGCACCAACCTTATGATGCACTATCCACAAGTTACATATAGTCAAACTTTCTGCACCGTGTGTTGTTTCTATAGCACCTATATCCGCCACATCACGACGCACCGTCATATTGCCATCCATCTTAAAATCTCTAAAAACAACTTTTTTGCCACTTACCTTAAAACAAATCTCACCCCGCAATATGCTGTGCCAAATTCCAGCACCACATATCGTAATATTGCTGTCCTTGACTTCAAAAATCTTGCTTATATAAAAATCCCCTTCGGGGATAAATAATGTCCTATTAGGTTGAGTCATTGCCTTAGCGTAAGCTTTAGCAAAAGCCTCATAGTTGCATGTCTTACCATCAGATACTGCACCAAAATCCATCAAATTGACAAAGCCGTCATCTGCGACAATTGCTTCGGATGCAATCTCTGTATCAATCAAATTTATAATGTAATACGGCGAAGTGTCCCCTACTTCTTTTTTAAGTATGATTTTTGTTCCTTTTGGATAGGTCTTATTTAGTTTAATTGACACTTCGTCAAAAAACTTGTGTTCGCCGAGTAATGATCTATCTTTACTCCATGAAAAATTGCCATACAAGTGCGAATGTGCCGTATTGACGGATAGAGTATATTTGTCTTTAGCGACATACAAGGTAAGCGTTGCCAAAAAAGCGTCAACATTGCTGATTTTCGCATTATGTTTTTGATCGGGTATTGAATAACGCACCGTTACCGCATTAGCAGGGTTTGTCAAAACGATAGCGATATATTGACCCGTCTTGCTAAGCTCTACCGCTTCTCGTCCGACACACTCAGAAGTAATTGTACGATAAACCCTTGACTTAGCAAGCATTTTGCCATTAGTCTTAAATTTGGTCGCTAAAAAAGTTGTATACGGAACAATTGCACCACACTTTATTTTGTCGATATTATCCTTCATTAGATTGTACTCTCTTTTTTTTGCCAACAAAAAGAAACACTATGACCGCACCGATAATCATTAGTAGTCCTAACACAGTAAGTACTATAACCCAAACTATCGGTGCATTACTAGATGGGGCAGCAACCGTTGATATAATTTCCGCAGTCGCTCTGTCACTAAATTTGCCCGCATTGCTAAAATAACGCAAGCCGTCATCAGTCACAAAACCATTGACAGAAGTTATTCCGTCAGAACCCGAAAACACTATAAGGATACCGCTCTCAAGGTCACCTACTACATCAGCAAAAAACCAGTTAGAGTCTGGTGCATCTTGCGTCATAACAATGTGTCCGCTTTCCCCAACAACTTGTACTCGTGGATTAAGTAGATTCAAATTGTTATAAAAATAAATCGTTACTGTTTCTTGCCGTGCAGACGGTGCTTGGGCAAGCACGGAGAGGTTTTCCTCTGCCGTGCCTGTCGCCAAAAACACCCCGATAACAATCATCGGAATCAATACTAATAATGATAAATAACTAACTTTTGTCTTTTTCATAAAATTTCACTTTTGATATAATCAACTAAATTTTACCCGATTGACGCTTCTGCATCAGCTCTACTACCATGTCGTTGACCATTATATGCTGCGTCCCCACCAGTCCAAGTTATATAAAGCCAATCAGTATTATGATTGATATGCAAATTATTAACACGATACGGATATACTTCATTGCTCGTTATAACCACATTAAACGGATTTGTATAACCACACGCAAGTATATCCATATACCACCAATTAGTATTTCCATCGCGTGTCATATTTTGAGATGGTGTTCCCCAAGGTCCAGTAAGATCACCAGGCCATGCGTGAACTCTCGGTTGCACCCAACCGCCACTATTAAGAAACCATATGCGAGTATAAACTGTCTGTTGATTGCCGCCATCATACGCTGCTATTGCTGCTTGAGCAAGTTCTAATGTAGCAAATCCTACATTATTTCCTGACAAATTAGCACCAGTTGCACTTAAAACAAAAAATCTAGACACACCAACATCGTCTACAAAGTTAGGAGTCCACTCAAAATTTCCTCTAGGATTCCACCCACCTGTTTGATTCTTAAATACTCCCTCAATATTGCCTGCTGTCAAATCAACACCTGCAATGCTGTCTGCAAACCACCAATTATCAGCACCTACTACTGGAGACATAACAACATGATAAAAAGGCTCACCACCACCGTCAATCCATCCATGTATACGGGGTGAACCTTCGATATTAATAAACCCATCATATAAGAACAATCTTAATTTTCCATCCTCAACAAGTGGCAACTGATCAAATGGGTTTGCCGAAGGATTTTGGTGCATATACAATGCTGCTTCTGCTGCGACAGCCGAAGGATGCCCGTAACCGCCTGGTCCAGGTAAAATACTGAAAGAGTCATCTACATTTTGACCGAATACTACAAATATATTGCCATACCAACCATCGCTACCACGAGGCAACCAAACATTGATTCTATTATCTGTGGCTGTACTATATGGGGTATCGCCTATTCCGATTAGACTTCCGTGAGGGGGAGTACCAGAAAATGTCGCAAAATACCAGTCGGTAACACCGATTCTATTCATATGTCCTCTGCCCAGTTCGGGTGTGCCACCATCTGTCAATGCTCTAAAATAGACTACATCCCACTCCATCCAATTAAGAAATAAAATATGAGTTTCGTTTTGACCTAGAGTTGGCAAATCGCTCAACTCCATAGGGACAATTCCTGTTAGTGCTACATTGCTCGAAAATCCGCCAAAAGTTACAACTGCAATTTGTCCGCCGCCAGTCTCTAATTGTGTTATCGCTTGGTCGCCTCTATACAAAGCAACTTCAAAATCAGTTGCCGCAAGAACTACATATGCTCCGTCTGCATAGTTGACTCTGACATTAAGTAGCGGACGCAACCCAGCAACAGTCATTCCTTGGTGCAATCTGGCATCTGTCTGAATACTTGCCGTAATACCGGTTGCCAAATTAATTGACACAGTAAAAGTTGCGGTAAGCTCACTATACGCAACAGTAATAGTGTTAGTTGCTGTATTAAGGTTGCCGCTCAGCGTATAACCGCCCGCACCAAATGTCAAAGTGCGTGTTGTGTCGTCCGTATAAACAGCAGCTACTGTCAATCCCGGAACCAAATCTGACAATGGTGCACCTTGTGATACCGTGACTTGTTGTTGATTAAATGTAGCTGTTATACTAGCAACATAAGGATCGCCTTGTGTGGTTTCACCCCCATTGCAAGCGGCAAATATTCCTACAGTAGTCAACGCAAGGATAGACATAAAAACAAGTGCTAAAAATGTTTTTTTAAGTTTCATATATTTTTCTCCTAGTTTTTATTTGATTGATTTATGTTAAGCGGATAATCCGCATTATTTTATGATAGACTACGCTACAGCAGCTTCGGCAGCTGCCCTGTTAGGATGACGAACTCCCGATGTATTGCCGCCACCCCATGTCACATATAGATTAGTTTGGCTATCAATTTCTAGAGTCGCACGGTTACTATCGGCAACACTACAACGAATAATCATACTGATTGTATGTTCATCAGCACATCTCGGCACAATAATATACCACCAATTAGTCTCCCCGTCACGCCTCATATTTTGTGTTCCGGCACCCCAACTTCCCAAAAGATTGACAGCATTTCCGGCAGTCGGATAATACCAAGCGTGCATCATAGGCTGAGCCCAACCTCCGCTATTAAGAAACCACACACGGGTATAATAATCAGGCATAGGTGGTATACCAATTTCGGCAGATTCTCTTGTCGGATGCTGAGTGCCATTCTTGTTAGTAAAGAAAGGATTAGCCGAACTTGTAATAACACTATGGATTCTATCAATCCCATTATTATGAAAATACATCTCAAAAGAGTCCTCATCAGGATTAGCCGGAATGTCTACAAAGTACCAGCCGTTACCTTCGGGCGTAAGTACAGTGCCAAGCCAAGGTCCAAGAGGCTCTAGGTCAAGAATAGTGTAATAATATGCATATGCAAATATCGGTCCTTCCCACTCAAGATAATTAAACAAATGAAATCTTACAGCATGGGTTAGATTGACCATAAATGTTGCAATATAATTATCCTGATATGTTACTGTTATCTCCTGTGTCCCTGCAATTATATCACTGATTTCTAGGTCAAAATCCATCATCCCTAACACGGCATACTGACCGTCCGCATAAATCGCATTGACTGTAATTAGCTCTCTTACCACATCTAACACTTCTGGATTAGTTAGTATACGCCTTGAGCCTTGAGCAAAGTCAACCTCAATCCCTGTACGATTTGGTGGCGGACCGCCATATGTTACGGCAACATAAAAAGTTGCTTCCAAATCTCTATATCGTACGGTAATTTGATTATCGCCTACTTCAGAGAGGTCCGCATATAAGCTGTAATGATTTGCCGCAACAATCTCATAAGTGTCATCTGAGAAATGCATTGTAACAGCAAGATAACGCTTGAGCGTATTAAGCACTGTCGCTGTAGTGATTCCACCACTGCCAAATGTTCCGTACGGTCCGAATGCCTGTTCTCTATCAAAAACAGCCGTAAATTGTCTAACATATCGCGGGTCAACTCTAACTTCGATTGTGGCATCTCTATTTTGATACCTAACAGTAACTTGAGTATAACCAACCCTTGTAAACGGTGCACCTCTCAAATCGTACTCATAGCGTTCGAGCTCTCTGCTTGTGCCGTCCAAGTATGTTGCAGTGACAGTCAAATGACTGCGCATCAATTCCATTGATGTATTAATCGCTACAGCATCTCTTGCAAACTCAACATCCAACTGCACAACTATGTTGGCACTTGTTCGGGCATCTTCACGAGTAGAATACCGCCCACCATTCATTGTCACAAAAACATATGTGCGATTATTGATAATCACGCTTTGCGAACCACCATTTGTGTTAGGTGACGAAAAGCTGATAGCAAATGGATTTGTAGAAGGATTACGACTAATTCTAACAGACCAAAAATTGGTGTCGCCTTCTCTGATTGCGGTGCGGTGCGTAATACGGCTGCCATCTCTCAGATTGCTTGCCGTCGCCTCAACATTATCCCATCCTGCACTATTATAAAAATAAACTGTTACGGCGTTTCCGCAACCCGAAAACACACCTATCACCCCGATAGAAAGTGTGGCTATCAATAGCAAGCTAATCAGTCTCTTTTTCATTGGATTTACCCCCTTTGAGTCTTTTGACAAGTAGGACTGCAATAAATGTGCCGCCGCCTACAATCATAAATAAGCCAATTATAATAAAACAAGCAACGACTGGACTTATGCCTGCTCCATCTCTATTAAATCTTCTGTCCGCACGAGCATTAACAACAGGTCTTATATCATTGTGTATCTCAATACGCATATTGTCCCCTGCTAGATTTCGAATCTCATCTGCGGCATCGACAATAATATTATCTATCAAAGTCATATTTCCCGAAACATCTGGTCCAATATCTATACCGAATGTACCTGCCGTATCAATTACATTGTTTTTGATAAACATATTATAGACAGGATGAACACCACTGACTTGTATGCCACTAAAAGTGCTGTCATAAATAACATTATGTTTGATTATAATCTCATCCGTCAATATGCCAAAACCTGGTCCATCAGGCAAAGATGGCACAAATATCCATATTGCACCTAAAGGACCACCTTCGGCATCAAGTGAACCAGTACGCTCCAAAAGGTTGTTAGTCACTATGACGCTACCACGGAATATTGGCGTGACCTGATCTGCAGGAGCAAAATTAGTCGAAATATTGATCCCCGCTCCGACATAGATAGTATCTCTAATGTGATTGCGTGTAATCAAGTGATCTTGTCCGCCATATACCGCAATACCGTTAGCAAGCCAAGTATGTGCGATACTGTTAAAGCTAACTACATTGCCTATATTGTGCTGACCTAGCGACCACTGAGCTATTGCATCATCACCTATATTACGGAAATAGTTTTGGGTGATAACAGAATTAGTCGCTCCCAAAGTGAGATTGATGCCGTCAGCAAACAAGTCATGCCCTTTGCCACCCGAAATATAGTGGTTAGAACCACCATAAAGCCACCAACCAACCTTGTAACGACTGACCCAAATGTTATGCGTTGTAAGACCATTTGTCGCTATTTCAGTCCCTTGAAATAACGAACGAGCAACTGAGTTGCGACGAATGGTTTCGTTTCCGATAAAGGCAATGTCCAAAAATGTTGCATCGTGAGCTCCCGCAAGATGGAATGTTACTCCACCATGAATATTAGTACGCCAAACACCTGCACCTCGCACTATAAGTCCAGCAAACTCTGGACCTAGCTCTATCGGTTCACCCCTTGTAAATGTCTCATTGCGAAAAGTAATTGTTTCTTGCGGAAAGAAAAAATCTCCCTCTGGAATAAATACTGTACGCCCTGCTGTATTCATAGCAGCCCTTGCAGCTGCCATAAAAGCATTATGATTTGCTGACGGACTACCTAACGGTCCTCTTTGTGCACCATGGTCTAATATATTGACCGCTCCATTAGGTGCAAGTAATGCCTCCTCAATAAAGTGTGTCTCGACAAAATCAATATAATAGAATGCAGCAAAATCTGTCAGACCTTCTTTGCGAAGCATTAGCTCCGTACCTTCAGGCCATGCTCTGTCAAGGATTTTGCGAGTTTCGCCAAAGAATTTGCGTACACCGCCATTGTCCATATGGGAAGGGTCATTAGTCCACTGCTCAGCTGCATCGTTACCACCGCCTGCACCATATCTACCATACAACCACGAATACCGAGAAGTCATATCTACAGCACCTATGAGTTGTCCGTTAGCAAACAAACTCAAAGTAAAGTCTAGACCCCTACCATCCGCACTATCAGGCACACTGGCTCTTACAATAATAGCGTTAGCTGGAGCTGATAGCGACCATCTGACCGAACCGCCCGTTTGAATTATTCTCACCGCTTGTCTTTCCGCAGCTTCGCTTGCAACAGTATGGTGTTGTCTATTTTCCAAAATAATTTCGGCATTAGTAACCGTCATATCTTGGGCTTGATACATTCTGGCGTTAGTTGATGCTCCAAAGAAACTACGACCCATAATTTGATGAAAAATCAAACTTCTAAAGCCCTCTGTATCGCCTGTGATTTCGATTAGGTTAGTACCCTTTCTTAGCGGAAGTTGGATATTAGTAGCAGGAACAGTCGTTTGGATAGAATCTGAAGCATTAACTCTGATTGTAATGTCACCCGTTGTAGTAGATGATATATCCGTAGCAAAAGTTGCTGTTCTTGCACTAAACACTGTGAGAAGCAATCTATCATCTCGTCTATGAGCGTCCTCAACTCTATAGATATATTGTCCTTCTACTTGAGTTAATTCTAAACTCATACCACGCAATGTAATATATGTCCTGCCGAGTCTCTCGGATATATTCCATAGAGTATCAGTATCCATAACACACGCAAGAACTTTTGTTTGAAATCTGCGTCCGTCAAAAAATATAAATCTACTCGTAACGCTATCTTGCAGTCTAACTTGTCTGCCATAATACTGCAATCGATAAATCGAACTTAGTGCACGGTTGCCCACAACTCTATAAAATCCGCCATCATTAAATGGTCTAAGTGCAACATTTTCAGTAGGTGGTTCGACATCGCCAGGGTTTATTACATTCTCATCAATCATCCAATACGCTCTTTCGTCGAGTATTGATACAAGTCCCGAAACAACACGACCTACCGACACATTAAGAAAAGGCTGATTGTGGGCAGGGCGGCTAAAAATGTTTCCAATCATTATAGCGTCAGGTCTGCCTGCACTTGTTATCTGCCAGCGTGCCGCTGCACCACCCTCTCTAAGAAGAGCCGTCGCACGGTCCAATACTTGCACATCATTGTCATGATTGACTGCATACTGACCAGAATATCTGTTTATTAAGTAATAGAAACCTTGTTGTCCAGTCGGCTCAAATCTCCAATGAGTACGAGCGTCATTAGCACGGAAATTACCATGAACAATAGCCCTGTTGTTTTGCATCAAAAAGTTGTTGTCGGTTTCGTGCTGATGATAATTAAAAATACGGACATACCCTTGCGGTGCCTGCACACTTGCTCCAATATCACCAAGATTTTTGCCTGCTTCTTCGGCTAGCAACGGCTCCCAATGAGGTGTTCCCCAGCTAGCTTGAGCGTCCGCTGAAAACTCAACGAAATGATATGTGCGGAAATTTTGAATATGCAAAAATCTAAAATCATTGGATACATTATTAGCATCAGTATTCGGACCTCTAAAACGCACTCCTGGATATCTTATGCCCGAAGGTGGCATCATTCTAAACGCATACACTCTTGTCGGTGTAAAGTAAAGATCATCGTTACTATCAAAATTCACATAATATCCGCTACCCTCATTACGAAGTGCAGAAAGACCACTTGCCGAATCAAAGAAAACCCGCCATTGTGCATGACTATCAGTTGGCATAGCATTACCAAATGAAACCCTGTTTTGGTATTTGAGAAGCATCATCCGTGAATTTTGATATCCATTGATAAAATTGAGCGGTCTTGCGCCTTCGGTAAAATCAGTAACATCAAATTCGGGAAATACTGTTTCTACCCAGCTATTTGCCCTAGCCGAATATGGTTTGTGCATTATAGCGGGTATTGTCAAAACACTCGTCAATATCAATATCAACGCCGTTATTGCACATAATAATTTTTTTGATTTTGATTTAGTCATAAATTCGCCTCAATTTTTCTTAACAGTTATCCTTTTACAGCACCCGAAACACCTTGCGTATAGTATTTTTGAAGTGCGACAAATAATCCTGCTATAGGTATTGATATCAATATAGACCCTGCCGCAAAACGAGTATACCACGATTCTATCCATCTATCGCCCAGCATTTGATGCAATCCAACTGCGACGGTAAAATTGTCACGCTGACCCCTTAGCAAAAAACTTGCAAATATAAAGTCACCCCACGGACCCATAAAACTTGTAAGTAGCGTAAATATTATTATAGGCTTACTAAGGGGAATCATTATTTGTATAAATACCCTTAACTTAGATGCCCCGTCAATAGCTGCCGCCTCTTCGATAGATTGCGGTAGCGTATCAAAGAATCCTTTGACTATTAGAAAACCAAGTGCACTTGACCCCGAATAAACAGCTATAAGTGCGATAAGTGTTTGACCAAGACCAATCCATTGCAACATAAAGTATACCGCTGTCATCGCCATAAAACCAGGAAACATTCCGACAATAAGTAAGCCCGCCATAAGAAACGGCTTGCCACGGAATTTGGTGCGAGATATTGCGTATGAAGTGCTAAGTATGATAGTTGCAGATACAAACATTGTAGCAGTAGCAACAATCATCGTATTAAAAAACCATCTGCCAAAATTAAACATATTCCCTTCGCCGCTGTCGGTGAACAGCGTCATATAGTTGCGAATTGTCCAATTTCTAGGGAAAAATGTCGGTGAAAATAATCCAGGTGTCGCTCTAAAAGAATTAGCAAACAGCCACAATATAGGTATTAGCCAAATAGCACAAAGTACCGCTAAAATTATGTAGCCAGTCTTGACCTTTATTGCCCGAAAAGAACAAAACATTACACCGAACGAACCAATAAAAAGCAAATACCATCCAAAATTAAGATTGAAAAACACCATAAACTCCGAATTCAAATACCCTACTGCGTCAGAAGCGGTTTTGATTGTGAACAAACTCACAAATGCCGAAATTGTCCCTATTATACCTAGTGCAATACTAATAAATGCAAGAATATTTTGAGTCTTAACAGCAACTAATGTAATACAGCTAGTGATACTCGCTATAATTGCCACTATAAGTATAAGCCCCGCCGTCTGCCCCTCTGACATAAATCTTCCTATAGCGGCAATAGTTATGACCACCTGCCCACGACTAGCAATAAATGGAACAAAAAGAGAAACTGCGACAATACAAGCAAAAATTATCGCCGCTTTTTTGAAACGCATATCAACCTTTATAGGATTTTTTTTGAATTTCTCTTGTATCATAATTTGTTTTTTATTACACTCTAAATGCCGTGTCATCTTTGAAAGACTTAGTTTTGAATAACGCTAGCGATATTAGTATGTTAATCAAGAAAACCGAAAGCCCTATAACACTAGCGAAAGAAAAGTCATTATGCTCTGCTGTCAATCTAAATAACCATGTAATAAGCAAATCTGTAGAACCAGCTCCACCAAAAGCACCCGATACAGCAGGTGCTCCGCCAGTCAAAAAGAATATTACATTAAAGTTATTGATATTGCCAATAAATTGCGTTATCAAAACGGGGGCAGTAATAAAAAGAACATATGGCATAACAATCTTGCGGAATCTCACCCATGCGTTAGCACCGTCAATCTTGGCACTCTCATGAAGTTCGGATGGAATATTTTGCAATACACCTGTTGCGAATAACATAGTAAAAGGTATGCCAATCCACATATTTATAACAATAACCGAAACTCTCGCCCACATACTATCAGAGAAAAACGGAAGCGGACTGGATATAAACCCCCAACGCATAAGAAGTATATTGACTATTCCGTTGCGTGCCATCATTCCCGATACAGCCGAAAGAGTGATAAATGCGGGGATAGCGATAGTAATAACAAAAACCGTACGAAAGAATGTTTTTCCCCTTATCCCCTTTTGATTGATTAGCATAGCCAAAAATATCCCGCCGAAATAACAAGTAACCGTAGCAAGTACCGCCCAAATAAGTGTCCAACCCAAAACTCTGACAAATGTCCTGCCTATCTGTGCACCATCGGCACTCATATTAAAAAACGCTCTAAAATTACTGAATCCTACCCAGTCAAACAATTCGGGATGCTGATGAAATCTGTCAAAGTTAGTAAAAGCTATCAGTATCATAAAAACTAACGGAACAATTGTAAAAAACAGCAATCCTAAAAACGGCACAGTCAGTAATGTCTTATGAAGGTCTTTATCAATTAACTTTTTGCAATCTGTCTTAAAGTCGAGACTGCATTTCTCTTTAAGATAGTTTTGCTTTGCAACAAGTCCGCTCTTAATCGACACAAATGCCAACAAGGCTACCGCAGGAAAAAGCAATATGGTAAATACGCCTAAAAGAAATAACTGTACCGAGTTGTCACCGGGTATAGTTACAACCGAACCGCCTATTTCTATGAACTCTTGATTTTGAGTGCCTATAGTAGCAAAATTGGCAAGATGCTGTCCGCCCCAAAACACAAAGAATATTACAATTGCGATTTGTAGTGCAAAAAATATAAGCCCTTTGATAATTTGACCAAATGCAATATTACCTAGTCCAAAAAAAATAAAGGACAGGTAAAACGCTATTTTTCGAATAATCGGCATTTCTTTGCTTGGCTGCATTGTCATATTTATCATAAGTTAAGCGGTTAAATTTATTGTAATACCATTGTACAAATCATCAAGCCAACGCTGAAAATCAGCTACCGCAGGCGGTGTTCCACTATCTGCATTGTTTACTATTTGCTGACCAAACACAGCTTGCGGTGACCAAAAATTGGATAACGCACGAGTAGCAGGCATAGGCATAGCACTATTTATTTGTGCTTGAATAATACTAGACACGATTTCAGGACGACCGGGATTGCCAGCACTAGGATTGCCAGCAATTGCAGGATGCGGGATGTTAGTTTGGTTGTGATTAACTAAAGTACGGGCGGTCGGTGCCGCAGATGTAAGCTCAAATCGTCTTAATTGATTGATATCGTTAGTTATATAATCTACAAAAAGCTGTGCAATTCTGGTTATTTGTGCCGCTTCCAAGTGATCACGACTTGCTCCAGTTAGAGCGTTTATGCCGTATACCCTATGCTCCGAAAAATCTATAAGTTGTCTGTCTTCACTATTAATTCTAATCGTAGGAAGCGGTGCCGACGCATAGTTAGCAGCGTTAATTACGCTACCCTCAGTAATATTCCCAGGAATATTGATTACATCGTTACGAGAGATAGGCGGACCAAAAAATGCACCAAGATTGCCACTGCGAAATTCTTGTCCGCCTTGCCCACCGTCATCATTTAAGAAAAGCGGATGGCGTGCAAGCCCAGACATATACTCTGCCGCCTTCATACCATATTCTCCAGCAAAAGTAGTTTGTAGCGTGTCTGTTTCCAAATTTACCGTCACAGTAGCCCCTGCACCCAAAAAGAACACCTTATTATACCACGCATTGGCAAGTGGCATCGCCAAATTAAATTCTGCATCAATATCAGCAGCCATTATACTCTCAATAGAACGAACATCTTCTTCTGTTAACAGGTCTGAATTATAGTGAAGTACAAAATTATTAGGCGAAGCTGGCAGTGCTACTAAAGCTCTCCTATTTTGACCTCCGATTGTAACATCACTCCAAAGTGCATCTAACGCAGCTTCTACATGACGAGATTCTGCATTAGTCAAAATCGGCTGATATATCATAGGAAGTAGATTGCCACCCATCGCTGGTATTGCTCCCGACGGAAACTTGAATATATTAGCCGCTGACATAGCATCCCTAATAACTTCATCAGGAACATTTGGAAAGTCCATAGTTACAAATTCAAATCTTACAAGTTCTGCAAATTCTGGATTTTCATACAAAAAACTTTCGCTCATGCTAAGAAGCATTTCTTGCTCTTCGGCAGGAGCCCATACAAGTAGTCTATAACGATCGTCTGACGAGCTACATGCGACAGTTATAGTCGCTACAAAAAATAAGCATATAGCCACAACTATAATTGAAATTCTTTTTTTCATTATCAATACTCCTTTATTTGGCAATATACATTGCCAAATAAAATAGGGATATCCCTATTTTATGACTTAATTTAACTGTTTGCTAGCAAGATTAAAAATTACTCTACCCTTATTCTATCTATTTTATCCTTATTTTATCTATAATACCATATAATTATAGATTTTTGCAATATCTAGATTTACCAAAATTAGCACAATTTTAACTTTTTTGAGTTGACAAAACTACGCAATTATGATATAATCCAGAGATGCTAGCAAGAAAATTACACAAGCAAAGTTTTGAAAAAGAGACTATCGAATACTCTAACAAGAGTTTTGGCGTCAAGTTTTTGTATGCCGACCATACCAATGACAATCTCGGCTTTATCCCCCATTCACATGCGGAATTAGAGTTTTTGTATATAGTACAAGGTGAAGCGGAAATTAACGTCGGCAATGTTAAGCACCATGCAAAGGCGGGCGATATTTTTGTTTTTAACAGCAACGAAATCCATAGTTGCCTCAAAACATATCCAAGCTACAAAACATATTGCTTGCAATTTTTACCATCTTTTCTTCAATCTAAAATTGTTGACATATGCGAATATAACTATATACTTCCGATGACAGAAAAGCGGAGCGAATTTGCAACACATTATTCAAGCAATCCCGAATTGATTGAATTGTTTAATCGATGCGAACAAGAATATCGGAATAAATCAAAAGGATATCATATTGCACTCAAGGGTTATATTTATGCTATGTTAGCACACTTATACAGACTCAACACGCATTTACTAAATGATACAATTGTACAAAACGACCCTAATTACAAGCGTGTTAATTCTGTCTTAAACCATATAGCCCAAAACTATGGCAACGATATAGATTTCCGAAAAATAATCAGTGATATGTATCTTCACTATTCTTACTTTTCACGCATATTTAAATCTCAAACAGGCAAATCAATGCGACAATATCTAAACGAATATCGTATAACTATAGCACTTGGCTTATTTACAAACACCGACAAAAATATAACTGAAATTGCAACAACATGCGGTTTTGACGATCTCAATTATTTTTCACGCTCATTCAAGCAAATAATAGGATTAAGTCCCGCCAAAGTAAAAAAAGCAATGCGTTTGTCTGAAAAGTTAAACACCCCCACAGAAAACTAATTACTACCAATATACGCTAGATATAGTAGCGAAAAACAAACCGAGTTAAGTATTGTAATATATCAAAAAAGTCATACTCGCAAAATTTGTCCGCTATGGAACCGATATCCAATAGTCCCGAAGGCATTTTACTTGAGAGTGTCTTAGAGGGTTATAACGAATATTTTAGTGCAGAATTGTCGCAGAAAACAAAACGGAGCATTAGAGAAAAAAACTCAAAGGTGAATATATAGGCGGTCATATTACCTATGGATATAGTATTGTTGACAAAAAATGGACTGTCAACCCATTTGAGAGTGCCTTTATTAAAGATATGTATAATATGCTTGTAAAGGATAACAAAACTCTTAAACAGATTGCTCAATACCTTAATGATAGCGGTGCAAGACGCAAGCTTAGTGGCAAGGAATTTACTATAAATGCTGTTTCTCAACTAATACGCAATAAACGATACATCGGATACAAATATGAGGATGTGGATTATATCCCTGCCATAGTTGACGAGGCGACTTTTAAGCGTGCTATTGCTATTTTGGATACCCATAGAAAGAGAGCGACTTTCTTTAAGTCGGCTACCCCTTTCCTACTTAGCGGAAAAACTTTTTGTGGGTATTGTCGCTCAACAATATCTGCCGACAGCGGAACAAGCAGAAACGGCACAGTCTATAATTATTACACTTGCTTTCAACATAAGAAGTATAATAAGCCATGTCCTAAGACTAATATCCGCAGAGATTTTTTGGAAGAAAAGGTTGTTAAGGTTATCCACGACTATGTGTTGACAGATGATTTCATCTCTCAAATTGCAGACAGAGTAAGTCAAAAGTTTAACGAGCATATAACAAAAAATGAGTTGCTTGACGACTTCAAAAAGCTATATGCCGAAAATGAGCGAGCTATAAATAATATGCTCTCTGCCCTAGAACAAGGTGTAGTGACTAACTCCACTCAATCTCGTCTGCTTAGCTTAGAAAAACGCAAAGATGAGCTACTCCATAATATTGCCATTCAAAATGCAATGCAACGAGAACCCATGACCATTAACGAGATAACAAACTATCTAACCTCTTTCAAAGGATTAGACTACTCTTTAGAGAATAACCGCAAACGATTGATACACCTCTTTATCCGTAAAGTAATCCTGCACAACAACAAATGTCAAGTCTATTTCAACTATACCGACCGTGCCGAAGCCTTGCTATCCCTTGACGAAAGCCTAGAAACCGAAAAAGCCGTCCACTCGGACGGCTTTGACTCCTATATAACAAACGAACCCAAACACTCTACTGTGTTCAAGTCCGTCATTGTTGGTGCCCGGAACCGGACTCGAACCGGTACGGGATTGCTCCCAAGGGATTTTAAGTCCCTGGCGTCTGCCATTCCGCCACCCGGGCAGGGTGAATATGGTCATTATAGCACATTTTGTAAGGTTTCGCAAGTACTTAATGGGGATTTAGAAAAAAACTGTAGTCTAATAGAAAAGCACTACCTAATACCAACTTAGATACACGGGCAGCACAAATGAGTTGACTTTATTTTGTAGATGTGATATAATGCCCGTTATGAATTCAATTCTTACCGCACAAAGTTTTTGGAAAGAATGGGACGCTGATGCGCCGCTTGCGACTACTGTAATCAAAGAGACTACAGATGAGTTTAATAAGGTCAAGGAAGTTTATTTTAGCGGCACAAAAAAAAATGACGGTGTTGTGCGGATTTTTGGCAGGCTGACTATGCGTAAGACGGCTGTCAAGCCGCCTTGTATTGTGATTATCGGCGAACCGCATAATCATATCGGAGTCCCCGAGATAGAGCTAGCAATGGATTCAGGTTATGCGGTTTTTGAATTTGACTACGGCGGAGAACACCCTACAGAAGCACGATATACTTTGTATCCTGAAAGTTTATCATATTGCAATTATTTTCGTGACCCAAATCTTATGAAGTCCATTACTCCTAATCCTTTTGACAGTTTGTGGTATGAGTGGACGGCTGTAGTGCGGAGAGCTGTAAAGCAAGCGGCAAGTTTTGCTGAGGTTGACACTAAAAAAATAGCTTTGCTCGGAATGGGTGACGGCGCAGTTAATGTATGGCGTGTATGTGCGCTTGAACCTCGTCTTAGAGGCGGAGCTATTTTGCTCGGCACCGAACAATCTCCGCCGGAAAATAATACTGATAATGATTCTTTGCGCTATCTCGCCGCTCTTTCACCTAAAAATTATTTAACATTTTTGGAACGCTCGGTTTTTGTAGAAATTGCTTCTAATGATACCAACGGTTATTTTGATACAATGAGCGGCTTTTTTAATTTTTTACCGCAAGCAAACAATAGCTTATTATCCGTCACCGAACGCAGTGAGCATATGGTAGGATTAAAACAGCGTCCTAATTTAGGGCTGTGGTTTAAGACAATTTTTTCGGAAAAACAACCTCTTATATACCGCCCTACTCTCAAGGCTGTACAAAGTGAAAACAAACTTTATTATGAACTTAAAACTAATAATCCTAATCTCAAAATAGAAAGCGTTGAGGTCTTTTATTCTTACGGCGAACTTGAACCCGGTTATCGAAACTGGACTACTCTGCCTGCCGAGTTTATCGGTGACGGCGAGTATATTATCAAAGCTCCGATTTTTGATATAAATGCTCCTATCAACTGTTTTGCTACAATCAAATTTGAGAACAGTTATTGCTTATCGACACGACTGGTTAAAAAGATTCCCTCAAAACTTGGAATCACCAATGCCGAAAAAATCGGTCATACCCGCCTTCTGTACGACAACTCTATGGGCACGGATTGTTTTTCGGCTGGTACTAACGGAATATTTATGAATGAGGACTCTCTCAAAATGGCTGTCGGTCCGCATAACATTGAGGGGGTAACCTCACTGTCCGGCATACTAATTACTAACAAACCTTGCGACAAGTCTTATCAAGCCTTTGCCGAAAGTTTGTTGCAACTCGAATTGTGGAGTAGCTCTCCAAGTACCATAAAAATCACCGCCATCGCTAGATTTGACGGCGGTGATACAGAATCTTTTTCGGTTGATTTCCCCATATCTGGAGGCAAGATTTGGAGCAAGGCAACCCTTAACGCAAACGAATTTAAGACTAAGGACGGCACTTATCATCTAGAGAGTTTTGAGAATGTCGTACAGTTGCAAATTATATCGTCTAAAGACAATCCCGTTGTTGTCAGCAGTATGCTTTGGATTTAGTTTAGTATTACTGTAAATTTTGTGCCTTGCCCTACTGTACTCTCGACATAAATTTGCCCGCAGAGTTTATCGATAATTTTCTTGACTATGGGAAGACCAAGACCGCTACCCTCGGTATTATGCGACTTGTCCGCCATAAAAAATTGAGAAAAAATTTGCTCTTTATCCTCATCGCTAATCCCTATCCCGTTGTCGGTTATTTTGAAGATTACTCCTTGCCCACTTCCTTCTACGCTGATTTTGAGCGTTCCGCCGTTGTTACTAAATTTTAGTGCGTTGCCTATTAGATTTTGCCATACTTGATAGAGTAGTTGCTCATTACTTGTTATAGTCACCTCGTCAAGTTGCAAGTCAAGTGTCAAATTCTTATCCGACCACTTGACCTCATAAAGCCTCAATATATCACGAATTTGTTCGGCAGGCTTAACCCTGTCGTCTTTTTTTATTATCGTGGTACTGTCAAGCAAAGATAGTTGCAAAATACTTTTGCTCATAGCAGTAAGGCGGTCACTCTCTTTTACAATTATCTCGGCATATTCTTTGAGAGTTTTTCTATCAATTTTTGGAGCGTCAGCCTCAGCATCAAGAAGTTCGCCATAAGCTCTTATCGCACTAATCGGCGTCTTAAATTCGTGGGATACATTACGGACAAAATCCTTGCTTAGGTACTCGTTAGCTTTAAGCTCGGCACTCATTTTGTTAAAACTCTCTGTAAGCTCAGATAACTCGTCACGCCCTTTTTGCTCAATTGTTATATCAAAATTGCCTTTGGCAACCTCTTTGGTAGCGTTGTTAAGTTTGCGGATTCGGGTAACCACAAGCCTATTTATCGCCAAAGCAAAAAGTGTCATTATGATAATCCCGATAACTATAGGCGAAAAGAACAGCCACCTATCGGGAGCATCAGGATTTATAATCGGTCTACTCATTACGGCACGCACAATCGCAAGTATTATTTGTAAAACAATAATGACAATCGCCAATATAACAAAAAGCAGCATTATTATTTTGAGGGGCAGCTTTATACGCACTCTTTTTTTGTTTTTTTCTTTCATTGTTTGATTACCGCCTTATATCCTAATCCCCATACAGTCGTTATCTCATAGTCGGGACTTTGTGCCTTGTCTCTAAGCCAACTTATATGTGTGTCCACTGTACGGTCAGACGAATCACTCTCGTATCCCCAAATCTCGTTGAGCAATTGCTCACGGCTAAAAATCTTGTTAGGGTTGACTAATAACTTAAATAGCAGCTGAAATTCTTTTTTGGTCAGCTCAATATTGCGTTCGCTTATAATTGAGGTTTGTGCGCCAAAGTCAATGACGGTATTAGCTAACTCAAGTCTTTTTTCGGTATTTATTTTGTATCGCCTAAGTAACGCCTTGACTCTTAACCCTAATTCTTTCATCAAAATAGGCTTAACAAGATAATCATCCGTACCGCTGTCAAAACCTTTTTCCTTATCGTCCATACTTTCCAGTGCGGTAAGCATTAAGATAGGAATATCAGGATTAACTTTTCGTATATGAGCCGTAAGAGTATTACCGTCCATTCGGGGCATCATTATATCGGTAATGACAATATCAATATGCTCCGAATAAAAAACTTCAAGAGCTTTTTGCCCGTCGTGGCACTCAATAACCTTGTACCCCTCTGCCGAAAGGCTTTTTGCCATAGCGGCTCTTAAATGAGGCTCATCCTCTGCTATTAGAATCTTAAACATATTGTTGTCCTCCGATATTTTTCCTCACCGCACGGCACGAAAGCACTATCTGTCACCGTCTTTGCGAGCCGTCACATTATAGGACATAAGGAATTATTGAACGGCGAAGCAATCCAGCTAAGAAATAGATGGAAACATAGATAGTGTATCCGTCTATTCCTTAGCTGGATTGCTTCGCCGTAGATACTTATCCTTGCTATCTTTTGTAGCGACGGCTCGCAAAGACGATGACAGATAGTTCCGTCCTAACCCCATAATTTCTGCAATGACGGGGGTGTGATTGTAATCTACTCACTTCTTAACGCCAATACAGGGTCTTTCTTAGCGGCTTTTCTTGCCGGCAGAAACCCTGACACAAATGCAACGCCTGTACTTACTCCAATCAAAATTAGTGCGTGCCAGAAAGTAAACGATGCCAATCCCGATGCCCCTAACAATACGCTGAATATCAAGTTGATTGGCAAAGTCAATAATAGTGTCGTTACTGTTCCCACAAGCCCTGCAAGTAATCCAAGCAATACATTCTCAGCATTAAACAATCTTGTCACATCTTTTTTTCTTGCGCCGATTGAACGAAGTATTCCGATTTCTTTTGTACGCTCTAACACAGAAATAGATGTTATTATAGAAATCATTACCGCACTAACTATCAAGGATATGCTCGTAAAGCCTATTAACACCCAGCTGATTACATTGACCATATTACTCATAATACTTGCAATCATATCCATCAAATCCTCATAGACGATTTGCTCGGCTTCGGGTCTGGTTGCGTTATAATTGTCAAGCACAGCGACAATAGCGTTTTTACCTGCCAAATCCCTCGCATATATACTTATCTCGTTAGCTTCAAGCCGTCCGATTCCGTCTACGGTTATACCTGCAAGAGGCACTCCGCCAAACACCCTGAATTGGTCTTCCCAACGGTTGGCAGGCGTATTGATAACCATACCGCTATGATTCAATGTATACGGTACATTATTAAATGGGTCATACAACGGATTAGCAATCATCCACTGTACAATATCCGAGTTGCTGTTAGCTGTTTCTAACCACTCCACTAGCTGCAACGGATATGCCAAGCCCATACCGTACAACCCCATATCTATGCCGTCCTTGCGTCTTAACACCGCCGTTATCTCAACAGTATGCACCCCACTAAAATCTATCGCCGAGGACGGATTTTGGGCAAAAACATTGCCGTCAAAAGAATACAACTGATTGTTAGTAGGTATCTTAAACTGTTTTCCTGCTACCTCGTCAAAACTAAATTCAGTTCGGGTGTCGCCCATTGTCCATAACCCTAGTTGCATTAGTGTCGTATCAGATATAGCGTTGCGGTCGTTGACCACTATTGCTATTTCATTCTCGTTTTGCGGTAGTCGTCCTCCTGTATTAACTATGTCATACAACTGAAGTGTCAAATCAGGAGCTAATAATTGTTGCCAATGCGTGCCGACTAATTGAGCAAACATTCCTGTCATAGGAGGTGCAATTTCCTCAAATGCTCCGCCTGTCCTCTCACTAAAAACCCGTACATCCATACCCGTGCGGAACAAAATATCATTATACCACGAACTGTCAAAATTATCTTCAAAATACTCTCTAAGTCCTAACGGAACAGGTGTCCTATTACGAGGCTCCATTGTCCGTTCTACAAACATTGTTTGCGCCTCAGGAAACCTCTCCAAGTTTTGCCTCATAGCATTCTCTGATTGTGTCACCGTGCCGCTGCTTATTGTTATGGGACTGCTCTCAACATTATTGCGTGTCAGGTCACTGATATAAGCGTTAAGTCCTGTTGTCAGCGACAATATTAGTCCTATGCCTAATATCCCTATAGCAGACGCAACCGCCGTCATTATACTCCGCTTCTTTTTGGTCTTGAGGTTTCTTGCCGATAATCCAAGTGCAGTAAAAAATGACATAGAGGTTTTTTCTTTGCGATTTTTGATAGGTGTTACAGCTGCAGCTTGCTCAATAGATTTGACCTCATCTACTTTTGCGCTACTGTCATAAGGATTAGTGTCCTTGCTGACCTTACCGTCTTTCATATGGACAAGCCGCTCGGAGTACTCCTCTGCAAGTTCGGGATTGTGTGTAACCATAATAATTAGCTTATCTTTTCCGATTTCCTTAATAAGCTCCATTATTTGTATTGATGTATTGGTATCAAGCGCACCGGTCGGCTCGTCAAGAAGCAATATCTCAGGGCGGTTGACAATAGCCCTTGCAATCGCCACTCTTTGCATTTGTCCGCCCGACAGTTGATTAGGTTTTTTATTGATATGGTCGCCTAAGCCTACCCTCTCTAAAGCCTCTTTGGCACGGGCTTTTCTCTCACTAAGCGAAATCCCCGAAATAGTCAAAGCCATCTCGACATTACCTGCAACAGTCAAATGCGAAATCAAGTTATAACTCTGAAAAACAAAACCCACCCGCTTATTGCGGTAGTTATCCCAATCATTACTCCCAAAATCCTTAGTAGACTTGCCGTCAATAATAAGGTCACCGTCAGTATATTGGTCAAGACCGCCCAAAATATTAAGCGTTGTTGTCTTTCCGCAACCGCTCGGACCTAGAATAGAAACAAATTCGTTTTTTCTAAATTCCAAATCAACCCCATTGACAGCCTTAATCGTCTGCCCCGGCAATTGATAGAATTTTGTGATGTTCTTAAGTTTTAGCATTGTAGTATCTCCTCGTGTTGATACTACAATCTTAACACCCAAATGTCAAAAAAGTATTAAATAATTTAACATTTGAAAAAATATTTTAGGATTTATTAAACAATCATATAATTTTGCTTTCCTCATCATTTTCTGTTTGTATTAACATTTCTGCGTGCTTTTTTAACGCTACTGCTATGCTCCAAAAATGATTATCGCCTGTGCTTGTTTTTTTATCAAACGAAAAGTAATAGCGCCAATTTACAGATAATTTTGCAATATACGGCAGTACGAATGCTATTTCTAATGTCACATTTTCTCTTGGAATTTTGTGTGATTTTTTTTTGGGCTGTTTTTGACCACTTGTTTTTTCAATATGCCCTGTTATCCATTTACTCCATTTTTTCTGTTCTTTCAAATACTCGTCTTCAATTGCCCTTTTTGATGTATCCGGCAATTTTTCGTAATATTTGTCAATATCATGACCAATATCATACGACTTGTTTGTTTTAAGTAAAATGGCTTTTAAGTAAAGCTCACAGGCTATTGCCAAATTAACTGTTTGTGCAAAATATAAAAGTCTTTTTCTTGATGTCATTCCACATCTTTTTGCCGTCTCGAAAAAATCTTCTGCACTTTCTACAATCTCGCTAGGCTTTTGTTTTGATTGGTCTTTGTTTGTAAATTCTGGCTTAGGTCTAATCACTTTATGTTCCGCCTCCTCCCTTGTTCTTTCTATCAACATGACTATCCCATAAAAAGCTTGCCAATATTGTGGCACTACCTACTGCTAGCTTTGCGTGGCGTTCCTCTAATCCTTTGTAATCTAAAGATTTTCCATGCCCTCCGCCATAAGGATTGCGTAATTCCGCTAGTCCACTTGATATTGCTCTTAGATTGCCAAGCACTTGCTTGATTGTTTTACTCAGCGGTTTTTCGTCGCTGATGTGATCTGGCGTTAATTCAAGCACAGTAACCACTTTTCCCATTAGTTCGCTAAGGTCATCGGCTTTCTTGTATTCAATATTCTTCTCATCTAATATCGCTTTGCATATTGTCTCAACTAATTCTTTGGCTTTGCCGATTGCCTCAGTCGGATTTTCCTTTTGCATTGCTATCATTATGTCAATCTGTTGCGAAAGATAATGGCTATCAATTTTGGCTTTAAGTTCGCCAACCATCTTCGCATTCTGACTTAATGGGTTTTCTAGCTCCCACAGCAAACCCTCAAACTCGCTTTGCAAAAATTGTCTTCGTCCCTCATAAGAATCTATTTTTGATTTAATAAAACTCCAAAACTCGCTTGGAGTTCTGCAAGTTAGAACAAATCTAGGGAGCAAGTGTTTGACAGGAGATATCATCAAAATTTGCCTATCTTGCTTGAATTCCAAATCTGCCATTCCACCACCTGTCGCCCTACTCATCAATCCATTCTTAAATCTTTCGGCTACTATTATCAAAGCTTCCACTATCTATATTCTTCTCTCCTAAATTACACTTGTCAAAATCTCACCGTATGACGGCAACGGCCAATAATTCTTACCTACGAGAGTTTCTAACTCGTCTACAACTACTCTCAACTCATTCATTTTAGCAAAAACACCGCTACGGTAAAATTTGCCTCTTGCTGTAATATCGCCCTTAGTTTTGGCATCGCTTATTGCTTTTTCGAGAGCGTCAAGTTTTTTGATAAGGCTACTTGATAGCTTAGAGATTTTGGCTAATAATCGCCCTTCCATCACATTTTCTGCTACCACACCGCAATTCTTTTTGCGTTCGAGGAGTAATACCAGTTCATTTTGATATTCGATAACGGCAGGGATAATCAGTCCCTTAGTCATCTCAATCATTGTAAGAGCCTCAATATTAAGCGTCTTACAATAGTTATCCATCATAATCTCAAAGCGTGACTGCATCTCAACTTGGCTGAATACATTGTGCTTAGCAAATAATGAAACGCTCTTTTGACTGACAAAAGCAGGCAATGCATCTGCCGCAGACGCCAAATTAGACAGTCCGCGTTTTTTTGCCTCTGTCGCCCACTCATCCGAATAATTATTACCGTTAAATATTATCCGCTTATTTTCGTTGTATGTTTTTTTAATAAGTCCTGCTAGGGCTTTTTTGAAGTCGTTAGCTTTTTCTAACTCGTCCGCAAATTGCCCCAAAACCTCAGCGACAGCAGTATTAAGCACAATATTAGGTCCGGCTATACTAAAAGCTGACCCCAACATTCTAAACTCAAATCTATTACCCGTAAAAGCAAACGGCGAAGTGCGGTTGCGGTCGGTAGAGTCCTTTGGAAAATGCGGTAAAACCGAAACACCAACTTCGACATTAAATCTACCCTTATCCTTATACTCCGCTCCGGCATCTATAGCCTCCAAAATTTCGGTAAGTTCATCTCCCAAAAACATTGATATTATAGCAGGCGGAGCTTCGTTAGCGCCTAAGCGGTGGTCATTCCCAGCACTTGATGCAGATGCCCTTAAACTGTCTTGATATTCATTGACCGCTTTGATAACCGCCGTCAAAAACAGCAAGAATTGTGCATTTTGGGAGGGGGTGTCGCCCGCCTCAAGCAGATTGACCCCCGTATCGGTAATTATTGACCAGTTGTTATGCTTACCGCTGCCGCTGATTCCGGCAAAAGGTTTTTCGTGCAACAGACACGAGAGTCCGTGCCTTACTGCGACAACCTTCATCATCTCCATAGTCAGCTGATTATGGTCGCACGCTACATTAGCCGTCCCGAATATAGGGGCAAGTTCGTGCTGTGCAGGTGCGGTCTCATTGTGCTTAGTCTTAGCGTATACTCCTAGTTTCCAAAGTTCCTCGTCAAGCTCTTTCATATAAGCCGACACTCTAGGCTTGAGAGAGCCAAAATAATGTGCCTCCATTTTTTGACCCTTAGACGGCTTTGCACCAAATAAGGTACGCCCCGTATACATAAGGTCAGGACGACTCAAATACATTTGCTCATCTATCAAAAAATACTCTTGCTCAGGACCAACAGTCGTAACAACTTTTTGTGCCGTTTTGTTGCCGAACAATCTAAGGATACGAAGAGCCTGCTTATTAACAGCCTCCATACTACGAAGTAATGGTGTTTTTTTGTCCAAAGCCTCACCGCTATAAGAACAAAAAGCCGTAGGAATACACAGCGTCCCGTCCTTAATAAAAGCGTACGAAGTAGTATCCCAAACAGTATACCCCCGTGCCTCAAAAGTGCATCTAAGCCCCCCTGACGGAAAACTTGATGCGTCAGGCTCGCCTTTGACAAGCTCCTTACCGCTAAAATCCATAACAGCCCCGCCGTCACCGCTAGGCATAATAAAGCTATCGTGTTTCTCTGCGGTAACACCGGTCATCGGCTGAAACCAATGAGTAAAATGGGTCGCACCTTTTTCTATCGCCCATTCTTTCATAGCATTAGCCACAGCATTAGCTACATCTAGCTCAAGATGCGTGCCGTGCGACATGGTTTTTTTGAGTGCCTTATAAACATCTTTAGGCAATCTCGCTTGCATAGCCACATCATTAAAAACCATCGAGCCAAATATTGTTGTTATGTCTTTCATTAGTGTACCTTCCAAGTCTTCGTCATTGCGAGGAGTTGCAACGACGAAGCAATCTCATGATTAGAATTCTATTATGTCACAAAACAAAACGATTTGTCAAGAGATTATGACAACAAAATTTTTATACACCATACCAAACGATTGACTTATTGCTAATAGTTGCTGTATAATATACTTCGTTATGTAATTTGCCCCATTCCTTATTCACCTTTCCTCTATCCCCTAATTACATGGATGGTTGCCCGAGTGGCCAAAGGGATCAGACTGTAAATCTGACGGCTCTGCCTACGGTGGTTCGAAACCACCACCATCCACCACAAGTACGACAGGAGTGATATTCAAATCACTCCTGTCGTACAAAAAACTCTTCTCTTTTACCCTTGCGGTCATGGTGGAATGGCAGACACGTACGCTTGAGGGGCGTATGCGAGAGCGTGAGGGTTCAAGTCCCTCTGACCGCACCATCAAGACACGACAGAACGGAGTTCGTTCAGTCGTGTTTTTCTGTGCCTTTTTGCCTTGATTTACGCTATTTTTGCTAAACTCGGTTACTTTTCGTTCGGGTTTCACTTTGCCGTTTTTATGTTTAGGATATGAACATAGGCAAATGGTTACTTTTCGTTCTGGTTACTTTCCGTCTTGTTACTTTTCGTTCGGTTGCAAATGTGCCGTTATGATTGTAAAACTATGTGCATTGACTGTTATTATTGCACTGCCCGTGTATGCGTACCAGTTTTTGCCCTTACGGGTTATCTCGCCCGCCTCTTGTATTTGCTTTTTACAATATGCTACAACATCAACGGCGCTTAATTTAAGATTGCGTCTTATCCGCTCCGCCCCCATCGGCGTCGTATGTATATTATCTATATTTAATAGTAAATCGTTATTTTCTATCATTATTGTATTTACCTTTCAATTATCGTCACGCTTACGGTGTCGCCCGCTTGCTTGTTTATCTTGGCTCGTATATCCTTGCGAATACCTATAATCGACTGAGGCGAGGGTCGCACGCAAGCTTGCTTGCGTATGACCGAGTCGATGGAGATTTCACCGCGAAGCGGTATAATATGGCACGGTGTCCCCATCCTCACGATACTGCCCTCGTATGGTTCGCCGTCAAATGTTGCGTGTACTTTGACTCGTACTCCGCTTTAACATCAAAAAGTATCTCTATATATGCCGTGTCCATGTCGGGTGCTTTTTTTATTACTACATTAAATTTGTATCGTTTCATTATGCCCCGCCTGCCACTAAGTTTATTTTAACAACTCATTCAAAGGAATTATTGTACTGCCTTGGCTCTCATAGTATTTCAGCATCTCATCAATTTTCCTTTTGTCATAACTTGTTACGCAATCAGATATAACATAAACCGTATTATTTTCCTTGCGTAAATTATAGCAAGTAGATTTAACGCAAGCGACAGCATCCGCTCCCGCAAGGTAAAATTCGTTTATTTCGTTTTTAGTGATAAAGTCCGTAAACGCCTCGCTTGTCAATGCGTTTGTTTTATATTTTGTAAAAATGTTTTGCGAAGCAATTTTCAAATCAACTGCTAATTCAGCACCGCGTGTGTTGGGCTTAAGCGTCCTTGTCCCTGCCGACAAATTTTCATGCCTTATATAAACGACATGAATGCCGTTATTGACAGCCCAATCTACCGCTGTATTTATATTGTCTATAATATCCTTATAATTCTTTGTTATATCGTTTTGTATATCTATTATTACTAACGCTTTATTTTGCATATTGCGGTTTATCCTCCGTTATTTTCTAACCCGTATAGTATAGCATAATATAACAAAAAACCAATGTAAAATACTCCTGTTCTAAATATTGTCAAATAAAAAAGACGGCAAGATTGCCCCTACCGTCTATCTAAGCGGCCTCGTGTGAAGCCGCTTTGTATTACATATTTTATAGTTTATTTTGTCACTAGAATTTGATTTTTCTTTACCCTACAATCGCACTAAAGCAAATCTCTATTGTTTGCCCTGACGCAATGGTATCAATCATATATGATAACTCTTGACCTATGATTGTCGGAGTTTGGTCTACCCCATCAACTTTGAACGACCCTGTTACATAAGTTAGCTTTGAGTCTAATAGGTCGCTCCATCTTAAATCGTACAACGGAACTGAACTATCGTTTGTTACCTCTACGCAATATTTCATTGTCATGCCTACAACATACAGCGGACAGCTTTGGTATTTTTTAAGAGATAACTTCAGTTCCTCTGCCACCGTCTCATTGCTTGCTATGGTGACAGGTGTATCACAAAGGTCAAGTCCTACATTTGATTGATTTATTATAACTGGTCTGTCGACAACCGCATTTAGTGCTATACTGTCAAAAGCAAAGAACGCATTCGTGTTCATAATATTGATTGAAAGATTTATTATGCCGTTTGAGCCGCTGTTAAAATCTAGTGCATATTGCGTCCAAATAGGGAAATCCGTACCTAGCAAAAGCGGGTCGGTTATCGCTTCAGCAACAATGTCATCGCTTTCGTCTACTGCCCTCATCTTAAACGCAAAAGCATCGGGCGTAAACTTTTCAAACCTCATAGCCCAAAAACTAAATCTATAATTAGTGTTTGGGTTAACATTGATTGTCGTTCTTAGAATTGGCACATCAACATTCATTCCGCTTCGCATAAGCACCATAGAGCTTGTTTCATCGCCGCTATGGTTTGCTACTCTCCACCATTCGTTGCCGACGCATCTTGGATTGGTTGACAGCTTGTTGACCATAGTCCAGTGTTCGGGCTGAATCATTCCTGCCGTCAATTGCGTGTAAGCAAAAGCACTGCCAATCGGGTATGGCATAGCACTTGGCGAAATGTCTGTGAAGCCGATGGGTTGCGGAACAAATTTGCCGTTATCAAAATCGGTCACTAAGTTAATATCGCCTATTTTTTTGCTAATGTCCACGGGTGCTGCTCTATAGCTTGCCGGAGCAATAAAAAAGTTTTGGCTGTCTAATGTGTCTGAACCAAACATTGTTTTTATTGTCGCCGCCCCTACAAATGCCGTTGCGTTTGCTCCGTCGGGCAGAGTTCTATCACTAGATAATTCCTCATAGGTAGGTGCAATACTTTTTATAGCTTCTGTTCCTTGTTCTCCAGTCCAATCGCCGCTACCGATAATGCCGTCAAAAGTTTTGTATACTGCTATCGAGTATTCTCCGGCAGGCACACTTCTAAATTCATAGCCTGGCGAATTTGCATTTGCCATAACTGCACTATACTCCAGCGTTTGCGTGTTTTGCAAAATGACAACATAATTACCCAGTCTTTGACTATCTAGTGCTGCTTTTGTTCTATTCGGGTCGTAATAGACCCCTCCTGTTATATTTGGCATAAGCCCTCCTCATACTACAAACTACACCCTTTTTTAGGGCGCAGTATGTAAAAGAGATTCGCGTTTCTCATTGTCATTCTATGCACCGCTTATGTATAGAGTTCATACAATGAACAGATGAAAACTAACAAAAGCGGATATATTTATAATCAATCTAAGGTGGAAATTGACATTTGCGGAAAGTTGCTTGTTGTAAAAAGCAATACTGTCTGCTCACGCCCAAAATGCTTGCCTAAGCCCTGCTTTTGCTATTGCTGTCATCCGTGCTGCTTAATGCTGATTTTGCTTAAATGCTTTTGCTGTTAGGTGTCTATGTTATTCGTCTTAGATTGCGAAAGGATACAATTAAAACACAAGCAACGCCGTTTGAAATTCGGCAACAAAAAATTTCCCTTACAGTAGCCTGTAAGGGAAATACAAAGTATATCGTATCATAGGGTTTTTATTTAACTGTCCACCAAACGGGGTTCATACTATATACCATAGGGTTGTGTCTACTTTTAAGGGGTCAGTTCAGATTTTGGGGCAGGGTTTATTTGTCTAATATGGCTAGTTTTATCATGTTGGCTACTTGTTTTCAAATGCTTGACGGGCGGCTATTGTTAATTGGTCGGCGCATGAGGTGGAGCGAAAACCGCAAACAATTCCCTTACATTTGTTTTCCAGTTGTTCTATTGTCATTCCGTCGGCGAGGCTTGCCACAGCTTTGAGATTGCCGTTGCAACCGCCCTCGAATGAAATGTCTTTGATTATGTTGCCGTCCAGATTAAAGTTAATTTTGACGGCACAAGTTCCTTTTGTTTTGTAACTGTGTTTCATTTTTTTGTTTAACTCCTAGTGTTTTGAAAAAACTATTTTCTTACGATAATAATGCGTCCCTCTATCTTGTCATAACCTTGCTTACGATAATATTCGTCCACATCTGACATTACATATATGGTATTACCCGCAAAGTTATCCGCCACAAACTCTATCAGTTTTTTGCCGTAGCCGTTGCCCCGATAGGCTTTGCCTACAAGCAGGTCGTGAATATATACGCCAAAGCCAAAATCGTCACGCACTCTAACAAAACCGCACAAGGTGTTGTCTCTATAGAGTACAAATGTCACGCTATCCTTTAGGGCAACCTTATATCGCACCACATTAGGTTCGTCACAATAGTCATTCCAATCGCCCTCTAACCGCATTAGCTCAAACATTGCATCAGCATCTTGGGTTTGGTCATAATTTTTGATTGTTATTTTGTTTTTCATTGTTTTTTAATTGTCTATAATATGATAGTTGCCATTCCACCTTACTGTCACCCTATGTCTCTTAATATATTTACATCTTTGATTTTTTTGTCGTCGGCAAGTAGTAGCATTTTAGAAACAATTTCGGCAGTTTTTGGATTGTCGTCTATAAAATTAAGAAATAGCTTATTGTGCGTTGAGTCGTTTATCGCCATAATGTTTAGATTACCACTTAGTTTTTTGTCGGCTATTCCAGAACGCAGATTGACCGAATATTCGCCAAAACTTCCTTTAATGTGGATATGTTGTTTCTCTATACAAACATTGCTTAGATTTAGCAAATCTATAATACTTTGACAAACTTGACGACGCACCTCTACGGTAGAAAGAGATTCTTCAAAATCATAGCCTTGAGGATGAGCGGTTGAAACAATTAGGTCTACATCTCGCATAATCTCACTAAACATTTTGTCACCGATATCCTTAATAGGGATAATTTTGTAGCTACCATCCGTCTCCGCCTTACGCTTAACAAAATATATTTGAGATAGGGTTGGATGGTCATTAAAAGACGAATAACCTAAATCCCATACACCAAACAATACTGCGATAATACCTTCTTTATAAAATACTTTTTGCAAGCCAATATTTTCGCCTGAATGCCAACCACGATTTTTGCCAACGGCAATTGCCTTATTAACATTAACTTGATGTCCGTAATAACGATTAGTTTCCATCGCATCCATCTCATCATCAGTCTTTGGGTATAGCTCTCTAAATGCCTGCTTGAATGGTTGCCTAATTTTATTCTGCAACAAATAACACTGTGTCGTCTCCCACGATTTATTTGCAAGCAAGTCATAGGGATGCGCAATAAACACTCTATCTGCCTTTATAACTTTTTTTGTAATCAAATCAACAAAACTCTCACCATCAAATAGGACTGTTTTTTTGTCTACGATAAATAATAGCGATTTTAGGATTTGTTTAATAATGGGATTTATTGCAATTGTTGTTAGTTCATCTAAGCTAAAAATACTTTCTCGCTCCATTGCATTCTCTAGCGACTTGATAACCCTTGCCGACTGTTTGTTGAGTGTAGACACTTCGGCTTTGATAGCTACAATATGCGAATTAGCTTTAAGACCTGCTGGCACACTAGACAATTCTTTGCCATTTTTAGATACAACTATCTTACACTTAAATCTATCCGTAATTTGCAAGCAAGCCTCAAACTCACCGATAGCTTTTGGCTCAAAGCATAATGCAAGTCTGCCTGCATCCTTACTCTCCATAAACCAAACAAACCTATCCACATCCTCATAGCCCGCCACTCTTGCCATATTTTCTAGGGCTATCTCACAAGCCTTTTTTTCGCTTGCCTGCCGTTGTACGCCAAACTGCCTAGATTCTAACAAAAATTTTTGCACAACCTCATATCTAGTCTGAAGCTCCTTATCATCTTTTAACGGCACTAGCGAATAATATAAGACAAATTCTTTGTTGCGAGTTTCTTTGATTTTTGCTAAACACTCCTCCGCCGTTAGCTTGCCAGTCAGTGCATCATTAAAACGCTGAGCACGCTTATGAAAATTCGCTACCGTAATGTATTTTGCGTTGTCATAAACTAGCTTAAAGGTCTTATCATCCACATCATTTTTCATCGCCCAAAACCAATCTACATCCACTGCCCCATCCTTGAAGTCCTCTATTGCAATCGGCGAATACAATGCTATTTTTTCTTGCACGGCATTCGACACTCCATAATCTTTAAGATGTGCCTTAAAAAACATAACACAGCTAACAAAGCCTGTTTTGCCCAGATACTTATTCGTCCACTCTAGTAGCGTTTGATTGCTATTATACAAGACACCCTTTACTAGGTCGCTCTCACTTAGACTGTATTCCTTGACAAGTGTCACAAAAGCTTCATAGGTGTCAACCTTTGCGGGTAATACCCTGCCAAGAATTTTTGCAAAAATCGCTTCTTTGGTTTTTTCCCATATATACTCGTTATCTCCACGAGGCAAGGTGTTTTTTTGAAAAAATTTTAACATTTCTGCATAAAACCTTATCCCAAAAAAACTTGCACACGCACTCAAAATTACCGAATACTGTGTTTCTTTGATTTGCCTGTTTACTTCCATCTCCTGCATTTCAATCATCCGAGCCTCTACAATGTCGTACAAAGCCTTAGGGCATTTGTTATTAAAAATTGTAATGTCAGGTGATTTTTTCTTTTCATATCTAGACTCTTCTAGCAATCTCGCAATGCTAAAGGTGTTAGAAACAATCAGTCCTCTAATATCTTGCTCTCGGGCAACCCCTTTTTCTAGCCACATCCAAAGCAATATTACTATATCAAACAAAACATTCTTTTCGTTAAACTCGTAATAATTATCAACCTTTTCAAGCTTAATTTTCACACTTGATTTTTGTATTACTCTTGCAAGCAAAAAGCAATCTCTTAAAGCCTGCTCTGACAATAATTCAAATTTTATATATTTTTCAAAATCCCTTACCCCAGAAATTGCGTGTTTTTTTCTTAGCTTAAATGGAAGTTCCCAATACACTTGCAATATTTGCTTGATAAGAGCCTCAGAAAGCAGGGCATCATTATGTCTTTTAAAATACCCCTCTACTATGTTTGTGTAATGAGACCACGAAAGCTTGTCACCATCCCAAGCTCCAAGCTTTATTTTATACAAAACTCTCGCCATTTCGTCTGTCGACAGCCCTAATTGCTTTATAATCTCATCTACCTTATCCTGTAACGGATAATTATGTTCCTCGTCAATAGGATAGTATGCGTTACCCAAAAGCACATTATCACTCTCATACAAAGATTTATACTCGTAATTCTTGTTTTCTAATACAAATCGTCTAAGTGCTTTTTTTAGAGAATTTTCCCTATTGTCAGATAGTTTTTTTATTTTAGGCTTAGTTATTTTTGCAGATTTGTCTACAACAGCACACTTAATCTTTTCTTTTTTTGTCTTGCCTTGAGCTAACTCAATTGCAACCGCTCTCTTGTATTCCTCAGGCTGTTCATTCAAATACTCCTTTAGCATTACCTGATTTTTTTGTGACATTCTTAAATAAAACGAGAATATATTGTTTTTTATTTCGACTCTTTTTGATTTGAGAAAATCACTAATAATAATCGCCTCATCATAGGTTAGAGGTTTTCTTTCGAAAATTTTGCAATACTTCTTTTCATACATACTCTCCCACCAATCATAATGCCCAAAATAGTTTAGCATCTCTCTGCGGTAGTCAAGTGAAATATGCTCCCTAAAGCCACTAACAAAAATAAGCTTTTTGCCAATGTCTAACTTTGGATATAACTCCTTTTCAAAATCTCTAATTAGCTTTTTGTCGTTTAGTTTTTTAAGTATAAAAAATATTTTTTCTACAATGTCATTAAACTTAACATCTCTAGGAAACCAAATATTCCCATCAATATTCCAATGTAGATTTTTTTTTGGCAATCGGTTTAGCAGGTCGCAAAGCTTAGGATAAAGTGTACGATAATGTCCTCGTGTCTCAAGCATAGGGACAATACTTTTTGTAGGGGTATCGTTATAATCAGTAAGACACCCTAGCAAAGGGTCATAAAACTCCAAATCCTTTTGGTCAAAATGCTGTGTACATTGCCTAACTTTATCCTTTCGCACATTTCTAACATGATGTAATGCTATAAATTTTACATCCCGATTATCAGAATTTATGCACTTAAAAAAATAATCGTTATATGCCTGTGTCTTATCGGGCAATATGGTCAGCATCATATAAACCGTTTTTACATCTATTGTATTCCAATATTTTTTGTAGTTACCCGACACAATGTCCCATAACTTAACTACAAATTCTTTTGCATTTGTAATAGGAAAGTATATATCATAGCTGTTTGCTAGAAACTCTGCAACAATTTTATATCGATAAAATTGATTCTCTATTACCTTCGGAATAATAAAATCCCTAAATTCCTTTGAGGGCTTATTCCAACTCATAGTCTCAAAAACCTGCTCTATTACACCGATTTGATTGCCTGCACCTTTTAGCAATTCCAAAACTCTATTATGGTCAGTTGGTTTTTTTGATTTGGAAAGTGCTATAATCTTTCCTATCTCCTTAGTCTTTTTTTCTGCATCTGCCATACTTAAAACCACCTCCCACTTAATAGTGTTAGTTTTACAAATACGATCGCATCACCCTCGTTAAGATTAAGTGCTTCTGTCAAATTTTTATACTCGTGCTTTGCCGTCTCATTGATAATCTTAAAGCGTTCATTCTTGAATTGAAATAATGCCTCATCAATCATAACCCTAGCGTCAACCTTACGCTTATTGCTTAGTCTGCCAAATGAAATCTTTCCCCTCTCCGCCATAGATTCGGCAGTCTCATCACTTATCAAAAATAATGCCTTTTTATCTCTCTTGGAATTATACTCAGCCACATTAAAAACAACCATCTCTGTAATCAGTTCTTCTACAGTAGTTGCTTGTGTTTTATACTTCTCGTAAGTCAAAAAATCTTTTAACTTAGATACTTGCTTTACTTTAATCCTTATATTCATTTTGGATACACATCCGGCTTAGTTTTGCCTGACAAGGTTTTGAGATATTCCTCCGCTATGCGTTTACCTTGTGTTAGGTCTAAGGTGTTACAATTGCCACATTCTATAGGAGTGTCGCCTACCATATTATCCATTAGCAAGACTTTGCCAAACCCGTCTATTATATCCTTTACCGCCGCCTCGTCAGTTACGGCACGATACAGCACATAAAATCCTGTAGCACAACCCATTGGTCCTACATAAATCACGCTCTGCCCAAGCAGTCCGTTCCTTAGAGCGGTCGCAAGTAGGTGCTCTAGCGAATGCATCTCTACTTGTGTCAGCGTATCGTCCTCGTACGGACGGCGAATCCTTAGGTCAAATGTCGTTATATCGCCGTCCCGCCTTGACACATAAATACCTCGTTTTAGTTTGAGGTGGTCTATTGTAAATGATTGTATTTTTATCATCTGTATAGCTCCGTTAGTGCCGAGAATTCTTTTAGTCCTTTGCGTAATTTTTTGTACTCGGGCAGATGCGACTCTACAAGTGCCCAATATGTAGCACTGTGGTTATGGTGGACTGTGTGGCAAAGCTCGTGGATTATAAGATAATCAATAAGCACGGGTGGCAGACACGCTATTCTCCAATTAAAAGACAAGCGATTATCGGCAGTACAACTTGCCCACTTAGAGCGAGCATTGCTTAGTGTATATCCGTTATAACTGTACGACTGATTAGTTAGTTCGGCGGTCAAATATTCGTCGGCAAGTCCTTTAAGAAATTTTTTAACAACTCTTTGGGTTCCGCTAGGGTTATCATCATAACGCATAGGCAAAACAAGTCTGTCCCCTTGTAGTAAAGATGTTTTTGTCTTATCAAAAACAATCTTGTACATATGCCCAAATATCAATATATGGGTCAACTGCTTTAGTGGCTCAAAACGCTGATTAGACAAGCGGGATTGTGTTATTTTTCGCTCAATCCACGCACGCTTGTCCTCTATAATCTTGAGGGCTTGCACATCAGTTGTATAAAGCGGAACACGGACGGTTACAACCCCCTCTTTGACCATTATGCAGTAGCCACTCCGTTTGGTTCTTTCGATTTTGTAAGGGACTTGGCTACTTTCCACGCCTTTTCTCCCACTTTGCCGACATCAAAAAAGCGTCCCTGCCGTCACTCTTAACACCGTGATAAATCCGCTCCCCACTCTCGCCTGCCCTTATAATCTTGACCTTTTCGGCAAAGGCAAGCTCTCCCAAATAATTTATCTCAAAACATTTTAGGTCGTATTTTTGCACAAAATCTATGTTTTCATAATCAAGCAGCAGATTGGCGTACTTAGCATTGTTCATATGCACATTTGTATCTAAATCGGTTATTTTTACTTCATAATCCCCGATAACTTTGCCGTCTGCGGGCGGTCTGAGTCTGGTGCATCCTCCGCTAATAGCGTCCTTTGGATAGTAATACTCGTCTGTATAGCTAAACACATCAGAAGTCCGCCTGATTTTTTTGTTAGCAAAATCCAGTACGCACCACTTACTGCTACCTCTTACCAACACCTCTCCCTTGCTATCAAGGATATAATAGTCACGGGTCGCCTCAACCGGGCTAGGCTTGCGAGGGTATGTCAAAATCTTGACCCGCTCGCACATTGAGGGATTTTTGACAACCTCGGCACTAACCTTAGTCAATACCCAAAAGCATTTCATACTCATCATCTTTCTATATCCTATATCCAAAATATTAGCGTGCTCTGTAGCTATATCCTGAAAAAATTGCAAAATAGACGACGGTTTAAGTCTGTTTTTGAGGTCCATATCGTCCACAGCGACAATGGAATCCCACTCAAATTGTAACGGAGTTGTTGGCATAGTTGTTGTTTTCCTTTCCTTTGTTTTTTAATGCGTTTTGCACTTTGCATTACTTTAGTGTTTTATACAAGTACCACAATGCCCATTTGACACCCATTTGCACTATGGACTCTCGGTCACCTTCAAAACGGTGTCCAAATATATGAATACCCTCGGCAGAGCCTACGGCAATATAACACTCCCCCTTGCGACCTTCGGGGGCATCGGGTCCTGCGTATCCTGTGGTTGCGACAGCCGTGACATTATCAGCTGTGATAAGCCCCGCCGCCATCTCATACGCTGTCTCTACACTAACAACACCGTTATTGCGTATTGTTTTGTCGGCTACACCCAACCGCCTCATTTTTGCCTCTTCGGTATATGCGGTTATGCCCTCATCAAAAATCTGCCCCGCACCCGGATTTCTTGTAAGTTCGGCGGCTATGCGTCCACCCGTAAAAGACTCCGCTGTACGAAGTTTTGCCCCCCTGACCTGCGCCAAAGTTGCCACAGTAACATCTAAGGATTCGTCCTCAAAACTATACAAAAAATCCTTTAGCTCCGTTGTCACAGCTACTACATATTCGTCAAGATTAGCTTTACTAATACGGCTGCTGTAATGCAAGGCAATTTTGCATTCCAAAAAACCCGCCTCTATCTCAACTCTGATACTGCGTTTTATCTTATTGTGAGGTTTGAGTAATTCTTTGACTTCTTCCTCAGTCTTACCAAAAACCTTAAATATTAGTGTTGTTGCGCTTTGTTGTTGTTCCATAAATCTAATTCAATTCTCAACGCTCAGTGTTCAATGCTCAATTAAAGGATATTATCTCGTCAATCATTGAGCACTGAAAACTGAGCATTGCACCCTTATTTTATTTCTACTACTCCGTCTTTGCCTATATCTACAGTTACTGTCCCTTTTTCCTTAACCGCACCCATAAGCAAAGCTTCGGCTAGGCTATCCTCTATCTTTTGCTCTATTACCCGTCTTAGCGGTCTTGCACCATACTCGCCGTCAAACCCCTTGTTTACCACATACTCAAAAGCCGAATCAGTCAACTGCAAATCAATGCCCCTCTCTTTGAGTTTAGCCTTGACACTCTTAAGCATTATTGTGGCTATCTTACGGATATGCTCCTCAGACAAATAATGAAAAATACATACTACATCAATACGGTTAAGAAATTCCGGCTTAAAGCGGTTTTTGAGAGCATTCATAAGAACTTCCTCGTCCTTTTGCTTGACTTTTTCCTCACCGTCCCCAAAACCTAAGGAGCGTGTAACTTTTTTGAGTTGGTCAATACCCACATTACTTGTCATAATGATAATGGTATTCTTAAAATTAACTACTCTGCCTTGACTGTCCGTCAATCGCCCTTCGTCCAAAATCTGTAGCAGCGCATTGTAGACATCGGGGTGAGCTTTTTCTATCTCGTCAAAAAGCACAACGCTGTACGGTCGGCGTCTTACTGCCTCGGTTAGCTGTCCGCCATCATCATGCCCTATATAACCGGGGGGCGCACCGATTAGCTTACTGACACTATGCGACTCCATATATTCGGACATATCAAGACGGACAATATTATTTTCGCTGTCAAACATCGCCTCTGTGAGTGCCTTAGTCAGCTCGGTTTTGCCCACACCTGTAGGACCTAAAAATATAAAACTCCCTATAGGACGCTTGGGGTCTTTTAGCCCTGCCCTTGCCCGCCTTACCGCTTTAGCTACACTGCTGACCGCACCGTCCTGCCCGACAACTCTCTCGTGCAAAAGTTTTTCGAGATTGACTAACCTGTCTTTTTCCGTTTCGCTTAGTTTAGTGACAGGAATCTTAGTCCACTTGGCTACGATTTTGGCAATATCCTCACCGTCTATTGTTGCCGACATTTCTTGACTCTTGCTATACGCTAACTTTATCTTGTCAATCTGTGCCGTCACTTCCTTTTTGCGTTCGCTAATTTCAAGGCATTTTTCAAAGTCATTATTTGCCTTTGCTTGATTGAGTTGACTCTCCAAATCCTTGAGTTTGGTCTCGTATTCGATGGCTTGTGGCGGTGTGGCACTACTGCCAATCTTTGCCTTACTCATCGCCTCGTCTATAAGGTCAATCGCCTTATCAGGCAAAAATCTATCCATTATATATCGGTCGCTTAGGGTCACAGACGCCTCTATTGCCTCGTCACTTAGTTTGACTTTGTGAAAAGCCTCATAATTATCCCTAAGCCCCTTAATAATGCTAATCGTATCGGCTACACTGGGAGGCTCTACAATAATCGGCTGAAAGCGCCTTTCTAACGCTTTGTCTTTTTCGATAAATTTGCGGTACTCATCAGTAGTTGTCGCACCTATTGTCTGAAACTCGCCCCGTGCCAAATAAGGCTTGAGCATATCGGCAGGCGAAACCTCTCCCTTGTCGCTCCCTGCCATAGCAAGCGTATGAAGCTCATCAATAAAAGTAATTATATTGCCTTGCGACTTGATGATTTCTACGGCTTCTTTGAGTTTTTCCTCAAGCGCGCCTCTATACTTAGTCCCTGCCATAAGACTTGCTATATCTAGCGCAAAAACAATTTTGCCCGACAGTATATCAGGTACTTTGTTCTCGACAATTGCCTTAGCCAACCCCTCGATTATCGCACTTTTGCCCACACCGGGTTCACCTATAAGCACAGGGTTGTTTTTTGTCTTACGGCACAAAATCTGAATAATTCTTTCTATTTCCTCCGACCTGCCGATAATCGGGTCAATCTTATTTTCCCGTGCTTTTTGCGTAACATCTATGCCCAAATCTTTGAGCTGAGGAGGCAAGCCTGATTGTGCCGCCCCTTGTACAATATTTCCGCCGCCTGCACCAAAATTACCCCCAACACCGCCTGCTCCAAAAGCGGTGGCAAGTTTGCCTGACATCTTATTGACATCACAGCCAAAACCGCTGCTAAGCATTTTATAACCGTAACTATTAGGGTCTTGCAAAAGGCAAAAAAGCAAATGTTGCGTATCAACAAAACTTGCCCCGTGATTCTGCGCAATTTGACTTGCAAACAATAACGAATGTTTAACTCTGGGTGACAAATCCATCTTGCCCAAAGTCACCATACCATCGCCGGTCTCGACAAAAATCTTTTCTAATTCGCCTGTAGTTACGCCGTTTTCTCTAAGAATTTTACCCGCAACCCCATCGCCAAAAGCAAGCCCGTAGATAACATGCTCCGTTCCGACTTCTCCGCTACTGTACTTGTATGCGATTTGTTGCGCCGCCTTCAAGGCATTATTAACATCTTCCGAAAATCTTAACATTGTTTTTATTATTCTCCATTGATAACTAAGGATAATTCGTAGCCAAGAGTCCCCTACACTTGGATTTGTCTTATGCAGTTGTTGTCCAATCGTAGGGGCGGATGCCCTCAGCCGCCCGAATGGTAAAAATCATTATTCAAAAATATAAGGATAATTATTGTTCGGGCGGCTGAGGGCATCCGCCCCTACGACTAGACGACCTAGTACAAAAATATTTAATAATCTATACCAAAACATCAACTACCAACTAATCTAACCACTATACTAAGTCATCGCCCTTAACACTTTCCCTACATAATCAGCTCTGCATATATCTCTTTCTTCAGGGCTTAGCTCTCTGCCTGAAGCATAACTTATGCTTGACGGTTGCGTTTCGATTATGAGTTTTTCGAGTCGTTCAGGGTCTCCTATGTTGATAAATTTATAATGAACGCCTAACTTGACAAGTGCGATAAGCTGCATAAATTCTTTTGCAGTGAGTGTGTACGCATGAGTAAGCACCCCTAATGCCCGCATTATTTGGTCACGCACACCTATAGGGTCGTTATTAAGGAGTAGCTCTCTTGCACGCCCCTCAGTATTGATAAGGTGTTGTACTGTTTTGGTGACGGTATCAATAATCTCCCTCTCACTTACACCAAGAGTCCTGCTATTAGACACCTGATACATATGTCCGTCGGCGTCTGACCCTTCGCCATAAATCCCTCTCACAGTAATATTGGGTGTCCCTAAATTCCCTGCGATATTGCCCTTGCTCATAATAGCAAGTGCCGGCAAAAAAAGCATTACACTCGCCCTCATCCCCGTACCCAGATTAGTCGGGCAACTTGTTAGGTATCCAAGTTCGGGGTCAAAACTATATTTGATTCTGGCAGCTATACTGTCGTCAAGTTGACTTGCCCTTACAAAAGCCTCATTAAGCTGAAAACCCCTAAGCACCGCCTGAATCCGCAAATGGTCTTCTTC